>JAAUXT010048972.1_pt1 | contig 32669 bp, 37 predicted proteins | sample 7278171 | NCBI WGS metagenome assembly JAAUXT01 (sample SAMN14350112, study PRJNA611818) | marine sediment metagenome | isolation source: surface marine sediment (1.8m) | place: French Polynesia: Moorea | collected 2018-08
GCAATTACCCAGCATGCCTCCCCCCAGGAGGAGGTCACATGATCAAGGGTTTTTCCCTCTCTTTGAAAATGGATTTGGTGGAACTTGAGGCTTTCTCATTTCTCCGGCAAGAAATTATGCGCAGGATAATTTTTGAGGCTGATCTACAGCATCGATCACCACTATTGAGAGGAGTGATCGATCATGTGATCAATCAGTTTAGTTATTTGGCCCCTGTGGCTAACCAATGCTTCAGAACACTCGTCATCCGGCTGGCATTCAACGTCTATCTTTCTCAACTGTAAGGTAGGTGGTTTTCCTGCCTTTGTCACTCCACAACTCCTGATCCCCAAAGCGTACAAAATGGATAGATCGATTTGGCGCAGTTGTCCCGGAGGCATCAGACGAACGTTTCAAGCAGCTAGCTTTGAAGTACAAATCAACCAGAAACGTTCAAAAACAACGGTGAAAATCTGGTTGGGTGTCAAGTGATTTCTGTGCGGACTCGAAAGGCTCAAATTTCTGGAAGACTGTGGGCTTGGGGAATGAGTCCTTTCATTTTCAGCGAGTTGCAGAAGGTGCATTGGTGAGAACTTCAGCAAAGCGCGCAGGAACCCAGAAACCAAGCAATTCGGAGATTTCAAGGGAGACCAAGCCATTGGACGGAAGCAGTCAAGTTGCACCTTCGTCGCACGAACTTTGTGCACGGTGCCCTGCAGCTCACTGTGGTGGTGATTTTGTGATTTCGCGAGCCGCCCGATGAACATGAATGCGAATCCAGCTTCAGTGCATTGGAAGTGCTGCAGCCTCATCCGACAATGTAAACACACTGCCTGGCCTCATGTGCTCACCACACTTGAACACAGGCCGCTGAATCCGACAACGATATTCTGCTGAAGTTTTGCTAGATTCGCAAACAGACTCGTTCGGATTTTGTTTGGTGTTATGAGTACGTTGGTCTGGAAGACCGTCAAGCAACTTCCCTGGACGAGTCAGAATGCTGAGCAACAGTCAGATTGTGCGGACACCAACTGTATCATCTTCTTGGCTGAAACGTTTGTCGAAGTGCTTGAGACGAGATAACATTCAGGTGCGACAAATTGCCGACTTGCACGAGATGGTGTGCACAGTGTTTGCAGCCAGTTGAACGGGAATCGCTGTCAGCCAAAACTTGTGAATTGCTTGTACATCTATCCAAGTTGCTTTTGACATTTTGAACAGGTCAAGCAATGAATGAACTTTCGATGCATCGTCACAATTTCGGACAAAGCAAAACAACCAAATCACTTGAACTTGATGAAATGACGGGATGATGCAATTCGTTGATCTGTTGCCGCAGAAACGATCAAATTTTTGTATTTATCACTGCAGCGAAAGCGTTGTTCTGCATTTGACGAAAACTTTTGGCATTTGACTTCCGCAGTGACTTCAGGACAAAGTCACATTGGAACAAGATCGATTGGTACGCGAACAAAGGTGGTTCGGACAGGTAGATGTCAACTTGTGCGCAGACTGAGCATCAACGTCGAGTAAGTCTGACGTGTTCACTGTTTCCTGATCGGCTCAGTGGATTTTCTGAATTGACAGGTCGAGTCCACAATACGACAGTTGTTTCATCATTCGATTGCTTCTCTGAGAACGTGAGAACAGGAAGACTTTTCTCAGCTTGTCCCACCTTTTCCAAAGTGTGTTGGTGTCTGAAAAAGCGGACAGCAAGAGTGGAAGTGTTGCTTTCAGGTGGGCATAGTTGGCCTTTGTTTTTACGACATTTCCACGAAGCTGGCAGCTTCTTTTCGTGTTGGTGGCTGCGATTGTGTTCTGCTTGCACACATGGGCGCGTTGGTTCCAGTTCAAGTGCTTTTGACCAACTTTTGGTCAAGGCGAGGTGTCAATTTAGGGTGCGCTTGCAGCAGTATTTGGTTCGACACTTAAGTTGCGCGGAGGTAAACCAACTGGGTTGGGTCCAGGTGCGAATGTGAACCTCGACCGACCTCTCCGGTGTCCGGGTATTTTGGGAACTGCTTGTTGCGCAGTGTGCAAGAATCTTGTCAGCGTGAACGTTGGATGAATTTTCCTGTGTTCAAGTTTCGTCCGACTGCGGTTTGCACTCAACAGTGACACGCGAGTTGCAAAAAGTTGCATCGCAAGTCGTCAGTTCGAAGGTGAAGGTGAAGGTGTTGCTGAAGGCAACCAGAACCAAAAGTGCAGCTCCTGAGGGTTCGTGATCCGTCGTGTGTTGTGTTCACAAGCAACGCTGCAGTTCACTCAAGTGTAGATCTACGCTTCAGTTCACGTTGTTAGCGATCGAGGCTGGAATCTCTTCAGCATTTCAGGGAATGCAAGGGTTTCGACAGGTGTCTTGAAACCTCAGTAGCACATGAGCACTCACTGGTGTTGCGCGTCAGCATTGACCCAACCTGAGGAGCGTCCCCGTTCTGCAGTGTTGCGGAACTTTGCAGTCTCCGCCCGCTGTATTTGCAGGTCACGTGATGAGTCGGGCGCGGTGGATTCGGCGCGCCCTGTTGGGCGGGGCAGCGTTGGGCGGCAGCGGCGTGCTGGCGTTGTGGGCGATTCCCGACATGTATGAGGCGCGCAAAACACAGGTGTGTGCGTGTGTATGTGCGCGCTCTTCTGTGCGTGCGTGCGCGTTTGTGTGTGTTATACCGACGTCTTGTTCCCATCAATTTAGAATTCCCACCTTGTCTTTGTCACACGAACAGGCTCTGACGCGTTGTCCATTGCAGAATTTCGAAGTTCTGGCGGCAACACAACAACATGTGGCAACAGCTCCGCTCATACCACGAGAAAAACAGGTGAGTGGCTTTGCATTTCTTTGTGTCAGCTTGAGACAAAGTTTTCCTGCTGTAGGTCTGGCGAAAAACTGGCGGTATTTGTTGGACATCAATAGAAATCTAATTTTGGCACAAACAGAAAGCTTGGGCCTGTGGGATGTCTCCAAGTAAAAGGCTTGATTGATCGATTGCAGGTCGAGTCGTTGGCTGCAGGTCAGGAGTACGACATCCTGGTGATCGGAGCGGGGGCGACAGGGTGCGGGGTGGCGCTCGATGCTGTTAGCAGAGGTGCGTCCGGGGCTCGGGGACGGAGGTGTGAGTCACGGGAGGCGGGTGTGGTTTGGGGTCCGAGACGGGGGTGTGGTCAGTGGTTGGTGTGCAGGGGTGTGTCTGGTGGGCGTGATTGGGTGTACAATATGCGACTCAGTAGCGTGGTGTCAATTTTGAATCCAAAGTTGTCTTGAATTATTTGGTGAGTGCAGCAAGAGTGGGTGTGTGGTGTGTTGCCGTGGGACAAGATGGCGGAGTGAAGTCAGCTTCGCAGTTCCTCATCCAGCGCTCATTGTCCGACAGGTCTGAAGACGGCCATGGTGGACAAGCTTGATTTTTCTGCCGGGACGAGCAGCCGCAGCACGAAGCTGATCCACGGAGGCGTCCGCTACCTGCAGAAAGCCATCATGGGCTTCGACGTGGAGCAGGTGCGTGGGGCGCGCTAGTGAGGGCTGAGGGTCCGTACGTTGTGTTTCACAAGAAACTACAAGAGGCGGAGAAGGAAGGAAAGTGATATCGTTGACTGTTGACACTCGGTTCTGTCACACATGATAGCGCGCTGGAAAGGGTGGCAGGGTGAAAGGTATCATTGTGAAAGTGCAGCGCCATATTGGACGCAGCTGTTGGGACAGGTTTGTTGACGCCCGTGTGTGTGTATTTCAGTACCGGATGGTGAAGGAGGCTCTGAGTGAGCGCGCCAACCTGATCGACATCGCGCCGCACCTCGCCTACCCGCTCCCCATCATGCTACCCGTCTACAAGTGAGTGCGCGTCGCCCTCGGGCGCCTTGTGCTGCAGACCGATTTCTTTTCTTGGTTGGGGGCACTGAACGTGGCCTCGATACTACAGACTGGAGGCAGAGGTGATTCTCGGGAGTTGAAGGTTGATGCGTGTTGCAGGTGGTGGCAGGTCCCTTACTACTGGGTGGGCATCAAGGCGTACGACCTGGTCTCGGGACGACAGATCCTCAAGCCGTCTTACCTTCTGTCCAAGTCGAAGGCACTCGAACTCTTCCCGATGCTCAAGAAGGACAAACTGAAAGCCGCCCTCGTTTACTACGATGGTACGTTGAGGGCGTACCAACTTGCCATGCTGTGTTTTCTTTTTCGATGTTGCGAAATTGTGCTCCAAGTCTTGAGGCTTTCAAGGAAAACAAGTGGCCAACTTGCGTTTGGAACTCGCAAAACACAAGAACAGTACCAGAACGAGACGAAGAACCTTGGGGCATTGCCAAACGAAACTTATTTGGTACCAAAGCGCTCATGAGCAGTAACACGGGAACGCATGTTGGTTTGCAGGTCAGCACGACGACGCGCGGATGGCGCTGTGCGTGGCGCTGACGGCGGCGCGGCTCGGCGCCACCATCGCAAACTACGTCGAAGTGACGAAGCTTCTGTACCGGACTGACGCCGACGGGCGACGTGTCGTGTGTGGCGCCACCGTAGAGGACCGGGTGTCAGGTACGCACACACACACACATACACACACACACACACACACACACACACACACACACACACACACAAGTCAGCACTGACAGGAAAATGGCGTGGCTATGACAATAACTGGTTCAGTCACTGTCTTACTTTTGCAGGAAAGACGTTTGACATCCACGCGAAATGTGTTGTGAACGCGACTGGACCTCAGACGGATCACATCCGCGTCATGGACAACCCCGAGATCAAGCGCATCTGTCAGCCCAGCTCCGGAGTGCACATCGTGCTGCCCGACTACTACAGGTACAGTGAAGCCTCCGTCAGCTCCACCGTGTGGCATTGTCTTGTCTCGCAGTGATTTTGCGCAAGAAAGTTGTGTTCTTAGCTGCGTCAACGATGTATGCGGTCAACATGTCATGCATGTGGTGTCGAAAGTCATTGCGTTGTTCACATCGGCTTCCTTGTCGTTGGTTTCACCTGTCTGTTCTGAAAAGTGTTGTTTTCTGTCCGCACAAATCATGCCCACACAGGTCTTTTGTGCACTCAGCAGCTGAAACGACATTCTGCAGTTTTGCTCCAAACGTGCCCCCACCTCCCACCTCCCCGTTGTGCCTCACAGTTGAGCGTGTTTTTCAGCCCAGCGAAGATGGGGCTGCTCGATCCGTCGACGAGCGACGGTCGCGTCATCTTCTTCTTGCCGTGGCAGAACTCGACGATGGCGGGGACGACGGACAATCCGTGCGAGGCGTCGGACTCTCCGCAGCCTTCGGGTGAGCGCTGAGGGTCGGCTGGAAATGGATGAACAAGCGACCCTGCTCAACTTCACTGAGCCATGCAAGGATGAAAAAAATCATTTTTGCAGAGACGGAGATCCAGTTCATTCTGCAGGAGATTCGCAACTATCTGAGCGCCGACGTGAACGTTCGGCGTGGCGACGTGCTGTCGGCGTGGAGCGGCATCCGCCCCCTCGTCACCAACCCGAACGCCTCCGACACGCAGAGCCTTGCGCGAAACCACATCATCGAGGTGGCGCCATCCGGCATGATCACCATCGCCGGTAGGTGGCGTGTGCGCTGCACATCCATGTGAGGACAGGACTTCCATTCACACTGAAGTGCGCATGCATGGACAAACAAAAGCAAGATCTTCAGTGCAAGGCAGATTCAATTGACGCAACACAAACGCGCCCGTGACACGCAGCATAGATCTATGTTGTGTGGACGCACACACACACACACACACACACACACACACACACACACACACACACACACACTCATCAAAGTGTGGATACACAAACACACAACGTCAACACGTCGTGCTTCTAACACAGGCGCGAATGTTTTCGTAACAGCTTGTGTATTGCAGGCGGAAAGTGGACGACGTACCGTCACATGGCGGAGGAGACGGTCGACAAGGCTGTGCAGCTGTGCGGGCTGCAGCCGACGTCCGGCTGCCAGACCCAAGGTGCGCCGGGCGAGGAGGCAGGGTCCGTGGGGACGCGGGGTGCAATTCAGCACAAAGAGGGCGTCGCTGAGAGATTTTCGTTTCGACTCAGTGCACGTTGGTCACCTGTAACTCCACAGAAAGCGACGTTTTCGTGTCATGGAACCAGCCCGAGGGCAACTGGCGTCAAAGTGCGAAGTGGTTTTTGTTCGCTTGTGGAGGTCACTGACAGTTACCAGTCTCTCACTCTCTGCTCTCAGGGTTGTTGCTGGACGGAGCGCACGGCTGGTCGCCCACTCTCTTTATTCGCCTCATCCAAGACTTTGGGTTGGACAGCGCGGTGCGTATTCACTTGTGTGCAGTTTCTTTATTGAGATTCAGCGTGTGTTCGCGTCACCTCTCACAATGACGCAGTGAGAAGACAAGAAATCCGTGCTTGAAAGTGCCGCACAACCCTTGACGAGAAGCAGCGAAACGGGCCCTGTACGACGTTCTTGTGCAACATGTGTTTTTGGTGGGCGAAACCAAATCAGACGAGACTTGTGCTTTCTGTGTGTGGACGAATTTTGTTGCCATTCCGGCAGCAGGGAATTAGTCTGTGAGACAAACAACGTCAAAGAAGTGCTGAGTGCAGGTGCTGCCGTGAAGTGATGTTTTACGTCCCTCAGACTTCAACATGCTTGTTTTGCGCGCTTCGTACAGACAGCAGAGCACCTCGCGAACACGTACGGAGACCGTGCGATCAAAGTGGCGCGACTCGCCAACATTACGGGGAAGCGCTGGCCGGTGGTGGGAAAGAAACTGCATCCAGACTACCCCTACATAGAGGCCGAGGTGAGTAAGAAAGGGCGCTGCTAGCGCGAGTTGTGCTGAGGTCGCTGTATATATGGAGAAACTTGAGTGGTAAAGCTTTGGGGTCAGATTGGGGAAAAGCGTGGAGGATTCGTCCCACATCAGGATTTGAGTCAATTCGGGTTCTGAACAGGTGGATTACGTCGTGATCATTCGCAGGTGACGTACGCGTGTCGGGAGTACGCGCGACGTGCCGTCGACGTGTTGGCGCGGCGCACGCGCCTCGCGTTTCTCAACGTGCCGGCGGCGGAGGAGGTGCTGCCACGCGTCATCGAGATCATGGCGCACGAGCTGGGGTGGAGCAAGGCCAAGCAGAAGGTGCGGCTCTCACTGTCCGGGGGCCTCGCCAGATTCGCTCTTTGGCGTCTGCAATTTTCAACAACAGGCAATGTGCACGTGGGGTCTGATGACACAGTAATGGAACCTATGGTGCAGATAATCTACGCCTTCAAAGAATATTGATTGGCTGACTTCCGCACAGGAGGAGCACGACCACGTGATCAAGTTCCTCAACCTGGAGATGGGACGAGACTTGCGCGCGCAGACGGAGCAGGTGCCCATCAACTTCACCAAAGACGAGATCAACCAGTACATCGCCAGGTATGACACGCCTGATGCACCTCGTCGCGCAAACATTGTGTCATCTTGGGCTAAGACCGGTTGAGTTTTGTTGTGCACACGTGTGTGTTGCGCATGACTGCAGATTGTGCAAGTGTCTCGCCACATGTACATCTTTAGAAACGCAGATCGCGGGTGTGGGTGCCACTCACCCACTCAACACGTCTATTGCAGGTTCAAGTCGATGGACTCCGACAACAAAGGTTACATCACTATCCACGACCTCCGCAAGTATTTCAAGGTGTGTCAAGTGATCACGCGCCCTGAATCTCCACCTACAAAAAATAAAGCAGGTTGACAACTGCTGAAACTCTGAACAGCTACCTGTGAAAGTTTGCTCGCTCTCCTCACACATTGTGGTTGCTGTGCGGTTGCAGAGAGTGGGCGAGCAGGTTACGGAGGACCAGTTGCACGAGATTCTCAGCGAGGTGGACGCCAACAAGAACGCGCAGGTCGACATGGGCGAGTTTCTGCAGGTGAGGCCTGCACGATGTGCATGTGTGTTGTGCGAGTTTTACGTGCTGTTCAGTCACAGGTTGTTCTGCCTTGACCTTTTTCGCCCTGCTTCTGTTCCTTGCCGTGTGTGGATTCTTGTCGTGTGTGATTCCACGTTCCCGTGTTTTGTGCGTGGTTGCAGTCTCTGCGTGCGTGCGCAAGACACGTGCGTTGTAGATGTTGATGTGTGTGCGTCATCCTGTGTGTTGTGCACGTAGATTCAGGCGTTCCTCAGACATCACGCAACGTCGCACTACCGCAGCGCGCGGCCCCATAACCTGCTCGCTCGCGACATCTTGCGCACGCGTTGCTATGACGACGACGACGAATCACCTTGCTCATAGTTTAGTGAGTAGGCCTGGCGTTGTGTTGGCAGCACTGTGTCACTTTCTCTCGATTTGTGTTCCTGTGATTTGGATGCACAGGCCTGAAGTATTTCTTCCAACAAGTTCGCCTTGCTCAAGTCTTGTTTGCAGCGGCACAAGTTTTGGGCAAAAAGGACACGTAGAATTTAGTCAGTTGATTTGATGAAAAGAAAACACGACAAATCAAATGAATTCCACAGATCATTTTTCTTTTCATGACTTGACGATTTTGATCAAAGTCTAATGTGTAGTTTGTTACATTTCTTCCACCCGCTTCTCGCATGGTTGACTCCCTCGGTTGGGTGTTGGTTGCCATTATTGGCATGTTGGTTGCTGTGGTTACCGCTGCCTGCAGCTCGTGAGCGTCGTCGAGACGAGGAAGCGACGCAAAGCGGAGCTGTACAGGGACGAGGAGGAGGAGGTGAGGAGGGTGCACAGGGTCTGACATCACCCAGTGCGCTATGTTCGGCGAGCCGTCGGGTTTTGTAAAATGTGGCTATCTTCGGGTCGTTTGGTCAGCGTTCTTGACTTTTTTCCAGACCAACCCGGGCAAACCAGCTTGAACTTGTGGAGAGTGACCCACAGCACCGTTCTCCCCTTTTCACGTGATTTTGAAGACGGGGTGGGGGTGGGGGAACCGGTTGCGAAGAAATAAAAGACAAATATCACGAAGGTGTCGAGCAGCGCGAGCTTTCTGATCTGTGACTCCTGTTTGTGATTTGCTTCGTTTTCATCTTGTTTGCGCGCTGAAAATTACCACAGCATGTCTGTGTGTTTTGACTGGGTCTGTTTGTTTTGCAGATGATGAGCGCGCTGAAGACGGGCGCCATCACGTCGTCTCGCTTCGCCGCGGCCACAGAGCGCAACGTGGCGCTCACCGCCTCACTCGGCGTCGACCGGAAGGGCGGCATGGACCGCAGCGGCGGCGGTCTATAGAGGGCGTCAGCGGCGCCGTCTTGGCTCACGGAACTGCCGAGTCCTTCAGTGTTTTCAAGTGGATACGAACAAACTGAGCAGAAGCGCGAAAGTGCGTACACGCATCCACCAACGAACTCCACATCAGTTCGCTGCCATTGCAGTGGTGACCTGGCTGTTGACGTGCAAGTGCATCGAGGCGTGTAAATAGCAGCTTCATTCAATGAACTGTCGACTCGGGAGGAAATTTAATAGCAATGGAATGTTTGAGTGTGACAGCTGATCATTGCTCAATGCAAGGTGAACTCGGTTGGACGGCTGTTCCACTCTGGCTCAACTCTGTCAGCATATCCTTCTGAGAGATGTCTGCTCCCGCAGGCTGAACCGCGTGCGTGTGCGTATTTGATTCTACAGCTCCGAAATAACTCTTTTTGCCAGCCAGAACGTCGGGTTGCACGGACGCGGGCTACAGGGATGTGGTGCGCTCCGGTGTTTTCCTCGTGTTTTTGTTGCCACTGTTTCAAAAGCGATTTTCGCAGGTGGCGGCTTGTGCTTTCCCTGCTGACTGATCTCTCGGCAATCAGAACTGGTTTTTGTCAGGTCTCGTGGCTATGAATCTTGAATTCAATTCTGGTGACGTGCATGTGATGGAAGTTTGAATGAGCGCGTTGGAGACCAGTCTCTTTACAACTGACACCGTGACCTTTTTTGTTCGTGTTTGTACTTTTGTAAATATGAGTTTCGTCTACCGGTATTTCTTTTCGTGGACAGTTTCGTGTGTGGTTCGCGTCCCCAGATCTTGTGCGTGTCTGGCTTTTCGTGTGGAATTTTGTTTTGAGTTCTTCGGTGTGATCCTCCTCACCTCTAGTCATTTGTATCCAAACTGTTATCATTCTTGTCATTCGCTCGACGTGAGAACGAGTGGCATTTGTTGTCCAACTACGAATCCGCGCCTTCGAGAAGTGTCGGCGTGGACCGACTCGCTGCACGTGGTGCTGAAAGACTTGTTCGTTCTGTTTGCGAAAGGTGTGAATTGGATAAACTTTCCAGAATCAGCCTTGAAACGTGTGCTCTGGAAAAGAAGCTGTCGTTTTTGCACTGCATAGATCTATTGAATTGGATAATATTTCGAAAAGTTCTGACAGTACGAAGAAAAACAGCAGCGATTCTTCATTTCCCTTTTGTCGTTGTAGAGTCTATCATGTCGGGAAAAACGCCCTTGTTGAACCAACATTTGTGTCAGTTTTATTTCAATTCAACGGCACCGAAAACAAGCGCAAAGCACAGACTATATTTCCAACAATGAATCGAATTTGGACGGATAGTAGAGCTGCATCCTTTTCCACAGACAAGAATCATGATCAATTTTAACGTCGGCACCAACACCACGTCAATCACAGACATGATCACCTATTAAAAGCTTCACTTTGGTCAAATGAGCGCACATGTTGACCGGCATGACATATGTCATTCACTTGTGCGCCTAAAAGAACCTGGCTGGATCGAACGGCGTCAGGTCGACGACGGAGGCGACGCCGTCCAGGATGAGCTCCGCCATGGCGGCGCCGGTGCCGGGCGAGTTGAGGATCCCCCAACAGGTGTGGCCAGTCGCGATGAACGCTCCTGCAAGTGCACGCGCAATCTTGGAAATCGGTGGCAAGTCACCTTCAACATCAGATTGGAGTTGGTTGCTCCTGCTTTTCTGTTCAACCAGTCGCCACTGATAAATTGCAGACATTTATGTTCTCAATGGATGAAATCAATCCTGCAGGCAAAGCACATCCACGGAAAAGAGCTGCAGTTTCCCAGAAATTCTTCACAGAGGACCAAAAGCCTGCAACTGCAGCAATTATGTCTTTTCTTTACACTGTCAAAGTTTGGTGCGACGAAACTGAAAACGTCGCTGCTGCCAACTCAGCAGGAAGCTGCCACTTACCTTGGACACCAGGCACCTTCCCTATGACGGGCAGTCCGTCGCGAGGGGTCGGGAGGTAGCACGCCTGCGTCGTCTTGAGTGACGCTGAACTTCCGAGTCGCGACGATACGATGGCTGAATCGCGCTGGATGACCCTGCACGACTCCTCGTTGACCTTGACCTCCGCGGGGTCAACCGGAAGCGGTTCCCCGTCCGACATCCCGCAGACGTACACCTCCCCGTCGGGACGAGGGTAAACCTCCGGGTCCCGCGACCTGCGCGAAACGAGACACCGTTGCGACTCAGGGTCCACAGCTTTGGCGTTTCATCCTTGCTGCACCAGACAGTCCTTCCATTGAAGGTGCACGCCGTTGTCACGCATGCGTGTAGCTTCCAAAGAAGCGAGCCATCCACTTTTGTTATTTGCAACTTGTCACACTGCACATTGGCCCAATTGTCAAATTGTCAGCATGGTAAGATCGTCCACTCAGAATGTGTCACAATACCGACAGTACCACTCGAACACACCAAATGCGGACAGACGACCCCACCCACTCCCGAGGACGCGTACCTGCCGCCATCTCGCGACGTCACATCAGTGAAGAGCGCGTGCGCACTGACGGGTTGCGCGGGTTGCAGCACGATGCTGTGTGCGCGGCGCCCCGCGATGGGCGGAACGCGCAGCCACTGAGCGGCCTGGCCGGACCACGGCCCCATCGCAATGACGACTACGTCCGCCTCCAACACTGTCCCGCTCACCTGCGAAAAGGAACGGCTTCCACTCAGGCTCTTGAAGCAGCTCTGTGCGAACGCACAAACCTCTGTGCCGCCCCTTATCGAATCCTATCGTTCTGATCTTCGCATCTGACTTACCTTGACCCCGGTCACCTTGGTACCATCGTCGCTCAACTCAACTCCTTCCACGATGCCCTTGTGCAGCTTCGTCCCGACCAGTTTTTGTGCGTGCGTGAAGTATGCGTGCGTTAGTTTGTACGGGTGAACCTGAAACAAATTTGGATTTTGACTTTGGCTTGTCAGGCTGCCGGTGAGATGTCAACGCACGAACTTTGTGACGTTCATAACAAAAGAAAACGGCACAGAATCGGATCCTGTGGGCGCTGGGGCACTCTCCTGCCGTTAGTCAGTTGTAAACTGGACAAGCACCTGTGCTGTCGTGGAAGTTGTCCCAATCGATTGAAAATCGAGGACGTCGCCATCCAGCCAATCAGGAGCGTCCTTGAGCTCCCTTCTCTTCCCTTCCTGAGAACATACAAGAACAAAGCTGGACAAGTTTTTTTGAATTGGACGAGACTCGACAACCAACAAAGAACAGAACGAGAAGCAGCGGAACCAGCAGTGACCGTGAGGTCAAAAGGTTTTTGTAGCAAGATGCAAGAAGCGACATGCGCACCTTGGCGGTGATGGAGAGTGTGTCAAGTTTGCGGTAGTCGGTATCGCCGAACTCTCGTCCCAGTTGCTCGTGCAGGTCGAAGCTGAGGCGCGCGAGGGGACCCACCTCCGACCCGTCGCACCAGTCCCGGGCCAGGAACCCTCCTGTGAGGTGTCAATAGGAATGCGTTCAGCATGTTGGGGCGCGTGTTGTAACTCACCCCCCCCCCCCACCCACACCCACACACATACACACACAATTTCTTGAAGAGCAGCTGTTATCGTACGACACCGAAACGACCAGCGCTCGAGTGCTCCACGTTCACTTTGTCCGCACACTGGGTCTGAAGCGGACACGCACGCACCTGCCTTGCCGGACGCGGCGCACGCGATGCCGCAGCGCTCGACGACGGAGCAGGCGACGCCGCGCTTGGCGAGGAAGTAGGCGATGGAGCAGCCGACCACTCCTCCCCCGCACACCACCACCTTCATACCGCTGCCACAAGAAAAACAATCATGATCCACAGGACGTAAACCTTTGAAAATACTGAGAAAATGCTCATTTAGTGCGGCTTGCAGCTGGTGAAAAGCCAAACAAGGAAGTCCAGTAATCTGGACCCGATGGTCGTGTTTTGGTCTCATCTATTTCCCGCTGACACCTTTTGCAACACACTTTTTGTAAAGCTGCAATTTTTGTTGAGGTTTGAAGATCATGTCGGAGTCAGGGCCAAAAATGATGAAACGTTTTTTCTACAAGTTTTTATGCATTGACAGGGAATCCAAATGCTGTCTTTGCTTGCTTTTGAACGATTTATTGATCACTGTCTCGATACAGTTCTCACACGCATACAAAACAAAGAAATAAATAAATATAAAATGGAATGAGTACCTTGGAACCAATGGAGGCATTTAAGGGTGCATTTTATAATTTATCAACAAAATCTGCCTGTTGTTACTATGTAATATTTGATGAATTGATAAATATTTTTGTATATTTTATCTTCTATTTTTTGCTCTTTATGTCCTTTTATTAGTAGTAATAAATTTTTATTAGATAGTTTTCCAAAAGTTGGGTGTAGTGACTTGATATTATTCTTTAATATTGACCTTTGTGTGTTATATTTGTCACAGTCCATGAAATAATGATGTATAGTTTCTTGTTTATTTTTATTGCATTGTAAACATTTAGAATCACAAACCATATTGAATTTAAACTGATCTGCTCTTAAATTACTACATTGAAATCTTAATTTTAAATAGATATTATCTATTTCAGTATCATAATGAAATAAATTTATATGTTTATAATTATGTATTTGATATTTTTTGTGCATTTCTTCCAAGAAATTGTGATATGAATTTTCCATTCTTATTATATTTGGTAGAGTATTCCACATCCTTATCATTTTTAGATAGAAGGAATTGTAAAATTTATTTTTCTTTGAAAATATAATTTTTAATTTGCCCACATTCCTCCCTATATTTATTGGAAGATCTATAAAAAAGGCATTATAAATAATTTTTGGGTTTTGGGTTAGTTTTATTTTAGCAAACATTGTTATAGATAAGTAATTAGTTCTTTCATAAAAATTATTCCAACCTAATTCTTGTAATAATTTATTTTCAGGTATAAACCTTGAACCTTTGACCACTATTAAAGCACAGTGATAAATTAATCTTGTTATTCTTTTTATATTTTTCTGAGTTGCATTAATGTAAAACATACTACAATAATCCAATATTGAAGATATTAAACTTTCATATATTTTTTCACTAGTTGTAAAATCAATTTTTCTCCTTATTAATTTTAACATATGTATTTTTTTTTGTGTTTTTTGTATAGTGTAATTTATATGGGTTTCCCAATTTAAGTTTTCATCTATATATAAGCCTAATTGTTTATAGTTCTGGACTCTTTCTAAAATTATATTTTCCATATATAACTGAGGATAATTTTGCAAATGGCTATTACTGACAATTATATATTTTATATAGTTTTTATATTGCTGAATTCTATTTTATTATTGTAAGCCCAATCTAATAATTGATCAATATCAAATTGAATTGTATTAAAAGCATTATTAACATCATCTCTTTCTATTTTTTCCACTAATGCTGTATCATCAGCAAAAATGTATGGGTTGCTAATAATATTTTCAGTTATATCATATGCAAAAATACTCCATAATAAAGTAGCTAATACTGATCCTTGAGTTACAGATGTTTGTATATGGTATAATTCTGATTCATAGCCATGAATTACACATCTACTATATCTTTCTTCTAAATAATTTTTAAACCACAAAAATACAATTTTTTCAATACCCATTAGATTTATTTTTTGTAGTAAAATTTTATGGTCAACTTTATCAAATGCTTTTACCACATCTATAAATAAAATTAATGTATCATGATTTTTATCTAAATTTTGATATGTGTTATGCAACAACATTGATAAATTATGTTGACAACTTGATTTTCTTTTAAAGCCATAATTATATTCATTTAATAATTGATTATATTCTAAGTAATTATAGAAGGATTTAAATATTATTTTGTCTAAGATTTTACCTAAATTACTACATAAAGATATTGGTCTATAATTTTCTCTTTTAAATGGTGAATCCTTTTTGTGAAGAGGGGTCCAATTTGATATTTTCCATTTCTTTGGGTATACACCATGTATTAAAGAATAATTAAATATGTATTCCAAAGGAATTAGTAAAGAATTTTTTGTATTCTTTAAAAATATATTACTTATGTTATCAGGGCCATTTGCTGTATGAATATTAATATTTCTTAAAATTTGTTCTATCATATTTTTTGTTATTTCTGGAAATTTATATTGAGTGTTTTTTAGTGAATTATTATTGTAATTAATATTATTATCATAATAATTATTGTCATTTGTTACTTGATCTGGAAAGTAATCACCTATAATTCTAACTTTATCTTTATCATTTTTGTAAATTTTTTTATTATAAATTATATTTCCTATATTAGCTTTCATTTTCCTTTTTAATAAAAGGTTACAAATATTCCAAAATTTTCTACTGCTATAATTTTTATTTTTTAAATTTTGGGAAATATTCATGTAATACTGATCCCTGGCATTTTTAAACATATTGTCCAGAATTAACTTTGTATTTAAGAATTTGTTTTTATTATAAGGTGTTGGATTTTCATTATAGATTTTTTTAAATCTTTTTTGTAATATAATATATTTCTTTATTTTGTAATTAATAAAAGGATTTTTTCTTTTTTTGTTGCTTAAAATAAAAGAAGGTATATATGTTTCCATTTCATTATTAATTATTTTTTCTAAGTATTCCACCATATCATCAATATTATTTTTTTCATATAAATTCTTAAACCATGGTATTTTTTGAAGATTTTCATTTATTTTATCCCAATTAGCTTCTTGGTATTTATAAATTTTCCTTGGTAGGATTGTTATTAATTTATCTTGAAAATTTATATTAAATAAAATTATATTATGATCACAATTTTTTATTGGAGGATTAATTGTTATGTCATTAGTAAAACCTGGTGAATCTGTTATTACAAGATCTAAAATATTTTTATATCTAGTTGGTTCATAAATTAATTGGAATAATCCCAATTGTGTAATGGCATCATAAAATTTATGATTATTTTGACTGCTTTTATACCAATTTATATTAGGGTAATTAAAGTCACCCAAAAAATAAATTCCTGTATAATTATGTTGGAGACTATAATTATAACAATCATATATGTTATCAATTATGTTATCAGTAATATTTTGTTCACTTGTAGGGGACCTATAAATTAAATTAAAAATAAATTTAACACTATTAGAATATTTTACTTCAACTACTAAGTGTTCTAAATTGATATTCTGTAATAATTGTATTTTTTCAACTTGTAGATATTCTTTGTAATAAATTAATAATCCTCCACCTTTTCCTTGTCTATTTAAAAATATGGGATTTCTATAATTTTTTATATGAAGTTGGTATTTGTTCATTTCACTATCTTGAAGCCATGTTTCAGTGAGAAATATTAAGTCACAATTATTAGTATAATTAAATTCAGTGTTTATATCATTAAATTTACAGTCTTGAACATCAATTAATAGTGAATTATCTGTGTCTGAGAATAATGATCTGATATTTGTATATCCAATATTTAAAGTATGTTTTGGGCCTGGGTTGGGATGAATATCATTCATTAATAAAAGTTTATAATAATGTCTGTAATGATTTTTATAATTTTGTTTTGACTTTATATATAATATCTGTGATAAAATTCTATGTTGGATGGATGATACAGGCATTTTGTAATTTTCTTTTTATGTGAATAAGGTCAACAATTGAGAAATAAGTGAATTCCCAAATATTGAAAATATTCAAAGTAATACGTGATCGCGGTATTTTTAAGCCTTGGCAACAGTAGCCTCGTTTTGATTTTTGAGCCTCTTTCTGGAATTGTACCAAACCTTTGCACCCAAATTTAAGCACTTTCTCATCAAAACCATTGGTTCCAAGGTATATGTATAATTTTCCTTTGATACCTAGTTTGATATGCCATGTTTGTTTTTGAAAAACATTTTCACAATAATTAATTAGAAAATTCTTGTGCAGAAAGTTCATTAACACCCGCCCGGATACGCAACTAATTTGCATAATTTCTCTGACGTCACACGTCGGTACCTTTGAAGTCATCACTTTCTGGCGGGATAATGAATTGATTCGGCGGTTGATCACAAATTTCTTCCAAATTAATTGAAAAAAACGTATTCTACTCATGTACATTGATGAATAATCACGAAATTTGTTGTTAGTTAACCAAGAACTCACACATCCAAGATTATGGAACACAATCATACACGGTATGTACAAGACGTTCAATTTCAAAGTCCAAGGTCGGATGATCGATGGTCAATCGATCACAAGTTGCCAGTTTACTGCTTCATTTTGGACCGAATTTTCATCAACAAATTGCCCATTTGATTCTCTTTCCAATTGGCCTTGTGGAGAATATGGTCGGAATTCATTGAACAACCACAACCCCAAAAGGGATCACGTTCCGCTGCCTCCAACAGAGTTTTGTCACCGGTGGCCATCAAAGCCGCTTGATTGATGGGTCTGAAAATTTCGCCTGCAACCCAATTCTCATAACATCCAGCTTGATGGAGGGGTCCATGGTCAGCTCCTTGGTGATAGCATTGGCCTCCAACGGTGTGTGAACTGACTTGATTCGATGCACAAGGTCCAGACGTGCATTTAGTTTGGCTTTTCTGGTCGTGTAATAATGTTCCACTGTTGGAAATGTTCTGTCCCCCACCTTGACCGGAGTCAAATAAAAGTTTGAAAGCTCACTGAACCTCCCGTAGAATGCAATTGCAGGACCAGCATCAGTGTTAATCTCCTTCTCTGAGCGATCCTTGATGTTTGTTCCATATCAAAGCTGGAGTGATCGAAGATCTGTTGAGTTGGCGGAGTAACATTGACCAGCGATGAGGAGTTTGTTGATGATCAGGGTGGCCTTCTCCCCTCTCTTTCTGGCTGCTTGCAAGAATGGAAGTAGCTGGGCACGTTCCTGCTGGACCGGGAGAGCAAAATGTTCATCCAAATACAAGCCTGTGCCTTTCAACTGACGCCGTCTCTCCCAGATTTGTTGACGATCCTTGAAGGAGTTGAATTTGACCACGATGTTTCGACTGCGCTGTCTCCCTTGCACACCCACTCTATGTATTCTTTCGATTTTAATGTCCTCTTGAATTTTCAGATGATCCTGACAGACTTGAAGAAAGTGAAGTTCCAACGCTGCATCACTGACTGACTCAGACATGCCCTGGAGCACAAGGTTCGTCCTTTTGTCCCTGTTTTCTGAGTCTGTCTGCTTCCATTTCAGCACTTTATTCTCCTCCTCCAAAATCTGCACACACACCGTAAGATCTTGAATCTGTCGTGAATTCTCCTCCGCTCTATCAGAAGTGACTGACAATCCCTTGTGAAGATCCTTCATTTCATTGGAGAGATTAGTTTGAAGTTTGTTCAGGCTGGATCGAATATCATCACGAACTAATGTAACGGCAATGTTTTGTGCTTTCAAAAGTTCTTCCTTGATACGTTCCTCCATTCCAAGCATAAGTTGTGAAATCTGATTCAACAGTACCTCATTCTCACCCGATGATCGTTCCATCTTTTTCCGTGGTGCAGGATTCTGAACAGGTGAAATTTGGTCAGCAGACCATTTGAACATGACAATCCAAAGTCACAAGGTCACTATGAACATCGTTCCTTATCCAGTGTTTCAGTCATTCAAAACATTAAAACATCTCCAAAAAGGGCTGAAATACTTCCATAGACATTCACACAAAAATTTCAGTCCATTTCGCAATTATTCCAATCCTTGAACTTGCAAGAAAAGGCAAAAAGTGACCGACAAAAATGTCAGAACATCACATCCGCCATCTTGTTCATCTGTCTTTGGTATGTTTATGTATTGTTTGTGTGTATGTGTGTGGGGGGTAATGGCCTGGGTGCGTGGGGGCAATGAACCAGGTAGGGGGGGGGGTAATGGCCGGGTAAATGGCCAGGGTGGAGGAGGGGTGGTCCAAGTGTGGACAGATGCGCACATGAATGCTGCTGGTTTTTTGAAATTAAGCCATAAGCGGCACCCAGATGGCTGGCTACGCAACCATAAATTACGAGGGAAATCCAAGTTCTGGCGGTCCTGCAAAAAATTCGGACACCAATTCACTATTGTGCGCTCGTTTGTCGACGCGGACGATCAACCTGATTTGCAGATCTGGATAGACTACCAGCAAAGGGCCGCCAGAACTTGGATCCTCCTCGTATGTACAACGAAATTGTGACTTAGCACGACACAGCCATCAGCGAGAAGATTTTGCAACTCACTACGTGACGTAGGTCGTGAACTGAGGTTTGCGGAGACCTTCAGCCTTCAGTCACACTTCTTGCAGTTTCCAGTGAACTTTCACTCACATCACAAGACCACCTACATCAAGCAAATGCTCTAGAAATTGCTTTAGTTGTGCTGCTGTCGTGTCTCAATGTTCAACAAGCAATAAGGGGAAATTATACAGTTGCTTTTTTGCCACGTCATGTGAACGAAATGTTCAAAATCCTAGATAAGGAATCAATTTCCAAAGTTTCACGTATTTGTTGTAGTAGGTGTCCCCGGCGGGATCCGCAGTGTCCAATCGCGCGTCGCGTTTCATCCTAAACTTCCGCCGCCGCCGCAGCGAATCACGTTCTCCCTCTCTCTCCCGCAGGAAACCAAAATGGTGGGTTCTTCACGTGTTTTCCGCACATTTTCTGGTTTCTTTCGGCTCATAGCCGTTCAATGAGACCTGTAATGTGGTACATTTTGAGACAAAGGAATGGGGCTAAATGTGATGGCAAATATTTGTTGATAGACGGGTGAATTATGGAGTTTTTGGGCCGTTGAATTGGAGCTTGTTTTCAGTTCTGCTGTTGTACGATGTTGCTTCCCGGGTGTGTTGAAAGTTGGTGTCTCTGTTTTGACCAAATTGACGCGAGTTTGTGGTGATCGCAGGACACAGTCTTGAACATGAAAATGAAGAGCGGTTCTCAGATTCACAATGTTCTTTCCAGACGTCGAAAAGGCGAAACAACGGGCGTTCGAAGAAGGGCCGTGGACACGTGAAGCCCATCAGGTCAGAATCTGTTCTGGTTGATCTCGAACCAGTGCTTGAAGGAAAAAAATCCCGATGTCGCAATTTCCAGCGAGATTTGCTGTTGATTGCAAACCGTCAGTCAAGAGAGACGACACTGTTTCTCAGTTGCTGTGTTTTTCCAGCGTAAAATTGACTCCACTGTGGATCACAGTGGAGTCTATGGCAAACGTAAAGTTGTGGGAGCAGACTGGAAACCGGGAATTTTGTCACCATACGAATGGAAATGGGAACCAAGGCAAATGGGTTGGTCTTTTGAGCACATCAGACGTAAAAGGCTACCCGGGCAACGTGATCAACTGACAGTTGGTCCAGTTGATTGACGCGGAAACACCATTTGCGACTTCAAAGGCATATTTGACATGTACATCTGTTGCAGGTGCACAAATTGTGCGCGATGCACGCCGAAGGACAAGGCCATCAAGAAGTTTGTCATTCGCAACATCGTCGAGGCAGCCGCCGTGCGCGACATCGCTGAGGCGTCTGTCTACGAATGTGAGTGTCTTTCGAGGGGTGAGAGCAGAATACAGTATCGCCTGTGTGCAGCTCCGAGCCTGACACTGAAAACTACAACAGATACAAACTCAATTATACTAGTTCACGGGTCTGTGGAGGAATGTCAGGAAATCCCTGATGCCTCAGCTCACAACGCGTCGCTTGAAATGGTTGTCCCTGCACCGAAACCTTGATTTGGTCAACTTGTCACAGACGCGAACAACTTTGTTGCAAGCAATTTTTATTGAGTGTTCATTCCATTTGGTCACTTCGCTGACGTACTTCTCTTTGTTGCAGCGTACCCTCTGCCCAAGCTGTACGCGAAACTGCACTACTGCGTCAGCTGCGCCATCCACTCGAAGGTGGTGCGCAACAGGTCCCGCGAGGCACGCAAGGACCGCACGCCGCCGCCCAGGTTCAGGCCGGGCATGAGGGTGAGTTAGTTCTCTGTGTGGATAATAGTTCTTGTAAAAAAAAAAAATCGCAGACGTGAGCAGCGTTGCAAAACGTGGAATAACAAACGTCCGTGAGCACACAAGTACCTCGCGTCTCTGTGTGCAACCGACGACATGAACGATTTGTTCAGTTCATTATTTGTCGCCTTTGCTGTTTCAGACTGAGGTGAACCGCCCCGGACAGGCCAACAAGTAGTGGACCCCAGTCGCGTCATGTGGATTCGATTTGTGCGCGTGTAAACAAGGCGAATAAATCGTCCAAAGCGTACGTGATGAGTTCCTTGTGCATGCATTTGCGTTGTTGTTTTGGGGTGGGCCAAGTTGTGACCGACACGTCGCCGTGAGTTGACAAAAAATCTTGTCAAGAAATCTGCCTGCGATGGTTGCAGAATGCGTGGTGAGCGCGTTTTCTTTTCTTTCCTGAGCTTTACCAAGTCTTGGTGGAGTTGAAAGCCACACAATAATAGATTTCGATGTTTCACTGCAAAACTCTTGAAGTCGTGAACTCAGTGGTTCTGGAATCAAGAAAACCCAGACTTGTGTTGGAAAGAAGGCACTTTCGATGGTTTTACTGTAAAACTTGAAGTGGTTATGAGCTGGGTGGTTCAAGAATTAGAAAAACCCAGTCTTGTGCAGGAAAGAAGGCACTTTCGACGGTTAACTGCAAATTTTTTGCAGTGGTTATGAGTTCGATGGCACTGGAATCAAGGAAAAACCAGACTTGTGCATAAAAGAACGGACGCAGTGCAATCATTCATCGCAAAAATGGGCAGCAGCCGTGCAAATCCGTGCGATGTTGTGAGCATGCACGCGTGACGGCAGCGCTGCATTATCAGAGCAGAAAAAGATTTGGCTGAATATTTCCTGTGAATTTCTCATGGATCATATTTTGAAGGCACTTTCACCGAGATTGTTTACATGCCGTCATGTGACATGATCCAAAGGACAAAGAATTCTGTCGGAACTTGATGCAAGTTTCGCCAACTAAAGATCACATCAAGAATTCAGACAAAAGATGTCAGGATAGAGATGCAATGTGCCTCATGGTGACTCCGAGTTGCGGGCAACAGTATGGAAAGTGAAGGCAGCGGAGACAGCAGCGGACAGTCCTGCAACGCAAAGATCTCCACAGCCTTTGAGCGATTACTCCACCGGTGAGTCCTCTGTGCTTTTCATCGCTGTTGGCTCGCAGGTCATTGACTCCGCAGTCAAGCAAATCGATGTCTTTTTTTAACACCGCTTTGTTTTTGTGTGCATGGGAAAATTTTTTTTTGACGAGTTATCTTCTCACGATTTGTTCTTTGTTCGCAAATGAGTGGAATTGCGCAATTGGTACGATCGCGCACCGCTGTCACCCACGTACAACACGCGGTTTTCGTCAAACTTTTTGTTTTGCGTTTTAACGTTTGCAAGAGACTCAGCAAATCAACATTGCAGGTTCAGGTTTGGGCGACACCGGTCGAGTCAGCAGCAGCAGGAGGAGCGCGATTCGTCAGATCCGTTCAAGTCTATTGTGAGCACCACGAACCGAGTCTGGAAAATTTGTTGGAGCTTTGTTCGTCAATGCATTTTGACACGTGAAGTGTTGTGAGTGGTTGATTTCAAGATGTCCAAAAGAACAATTGTGGAGCAGTTTCCTTGTTCTCGTTGCAGGAAAATGGTCTTCCACCAATTTTCTACGACAACCAGAGAACGCCAGCCACTGCCACGCCGGCGTCCCTCACCCCAGCGCCGTCCCTGCGCGCCTCGCCAGCTGGCCTCGCGAGGGCGCCAGTGGATTCGCAGCCTGCTGGGGATTCAGACGATTCGCCGGAGACGCAGCCTCGTTCGGGTGAAGACCTGCTGCAGCACGAGGAGATAGAAGCGGCGACCGCCGTCGCGCAGGTGACGTCTGCCTACATGATATTCACAGCGATCTGACGAATCGAGATCAGAGGTGGTAACACAATACACAGAAAATTCCTTCTTTCTCATGTTGCTGCAAAAATGCTTCAACACATGGTGACATCCTTGTTTTGACTCGGTGTGGGTTCGGCTTCAGTGGGCGATGAGTCGTGAGCGTGTCACTGCGTTCTGGATGTGTCGTGGCAGGTGTAGCCTTGAACCTGTCTTGCCTTCAGGTGACGCACGAGGCGATGGACGGGACGTTACCGCCACCAGCGGCGCAACTTTCGCAGGACGCCGGGGACAACAGACTGCGCCCTCCGGCGAATAACAACGCCGCCGTCTCCCCGCGACACACGTACGTGTCGGCGCGACCGCCGGAACCCGAGTCGCCGCAGCCGCGCCGGGGTCGAGACCGCCGGAAGGTGCGTGTCGGAAAGAGTTGGATGGTCGCAAGACAGTGCTTTTTCACGAAAGAAATGGTGCATTGAATCTTTGCTTTCGCCCATTTCACAGAAGAAAGCAAGCAAGCAGCCACGAAGTGCCCCCAACGGCGGCTCGCGCAGCCCGACACGGAACCCACAGGGAGGGCAGGGCGCACAGGAGCGCCCCAGTGGACCCCGCCGCTCCTCGCCGTCCAGACCCGCCGCTCGGGAGTCGCCGCCACCACCGCCTCTTCCAGGTGAAAATGAGTGGAATTGTTCGTTGTTCACGACTGTTTGAGCACACGGGGAAAAGTTTTCTCGACTACCTCACGCGAAGACATCCCTTCATCAGAAAATCTTTGTTTGCAGGGAACCGCCTCGCGCAGCCTCCTGCATTCATTGCGCAAGAACAAGCAGCGTCTCGTGGTGCCGTGTTCTCCGCTGCCCAGGCCCACCCAGCTGCTGCGAGCCCCGCACGGCACCAACTTCCTTTTCAAGCCCAGCAGCATGCAGGGCTCTCACCCCGTAGAGCCAGGAGAGTTACCCACCCACCACCTCATCATCAAATGTCTCCGCGAGGGGGAAGAAGGGTGCAACACCACAGCTACCCAGTTGGACCGCACCACCATCAGTATCCACATCTTCAGGTATCCCACCACCCAAATGGTCTGCATCACCCTCATGGACCCCATCACCCTGACAGACTTAGCAGTCCCCACCGTCCCAACGGGGTCCACAACCCTCGCAGCCCCCAACACAGGAGACGGCGGACCGCCCCTGGACTGTCTGCCGGCCCTCGTCACTCAGGGGCTGCGCTGGGCTTTGCCAATCCAGGGTTTATGCAAAGATCTCAGATACACAGGCGAAACCAACGATGGTGACTCCAAAGGAACCATGCCAAGGACCCACCCACAAGCAGGCGCAATCACCACACACTGAGTTTGCAGAATGGGAAATGATGTTTTCGAGAGATAAAATGAAATGTTTTTGCCTGAGTCCTGCGCACTTCAGCGGGAGGACGTTTCTTTGTTTTATCAACTGGTGCGTCGGATGAATTCTGGCTGTTTCCGTTTGAGAAAGTACTGCTGTCAAAACAGGCCTCAAAGAGGTCCGCTTTCCTGAGTGTCTGAGTAACCGTGTTCTTCGGACCAGCGTCGTTCAGTCTGCAGAAAAGCATTGAACTGCGTCAATTGACACGTGGACGGGGTATTGCTTGATGTTTGACTTCGGGTTTCGCTCAACGTGCTCATTTGGGCTTTTCACGTGTGACAACAGATGTTGATGGAAGGGTCTCAAAGAAGCTGAGGGTTTTCAAGCGCGCGGTCCCAATCGGGATCGCGCGCTTTGTGCAATGACTGTGGTGTTACTCGTGTGTGTGTTTGTACCACGCGCATCGCGGATCACGCGCTTACCGATCTCCGTCTTTTGAAGAAAAATTGTGATCTGCATGTGCTTGTGCCTGTAAAATGTTGCCTCTTTTTTTCGAGAGAACAGCACTGACCACGCCATGTTCCCTGATCTGTGGAAAGGAAACAAGTGTACACACGCAGGTGTATAAGTTTTGTGTGCGAACGTTTGTACCAGAACTGAGCACAATCAAGAAAGATGTTCACGCCCAACCTTCAAGGCAAGGTTGTTCAGAACCAAACTGGTGTGCTGGCGTTCTGCCCAGAGGAGATGGACTGTCATCTGCATTACGCGTGTGTGTATGTGCGTGTGCGTGTGCGTGTGTGTGTGTGTATTGAGATGTTGGAACCTCCAAAGTATTCATTCCAGATCACCTGTGTGTTTCGACAAACGCTCACATCTCGTGCGCGGCAAAGCATGCACTCAGGCCGTTGTACTTGAAGAGAAAAAATACACTTTTGTTCTTCACACGCAATGCAGGCAACATTTGGGTCTTCTCTTTGCCGTACATCGAGAATGAGCAACTGTGTGCGATCACAAAAGGAAGGGTCTGACACTGTGGGGAACGTTTCGTTTTCGTCGGATCAAACAACACGCGTGTGGCATTGCTCTCCAAGAGATGTGATATCTACTGAGTCCGTGCTAATGACTGAATCCAATGACGCCATCGTCCGCAAAACGCCGTCCGACAGTGCTTGCTCAAGGTGGACTTGTGAGGTGAAACTCCCCCATAACCTCAGGTCTCTGATTTTCTCACACAAAAAATCCTTTGTCATTTTCCCGCAAGACGGACTGTTCTTGAGGCTACATTTGGTGTGTGTATTTTGGTCCTGTTGCCAAAAATGGTGCGCACGGACGATTTTGGAGTGCGCGTAGGTTTGAGCTTGTGAGCCTAATGGGCTCGGGCGCAGTGTTCCGGACCGCTGCGCGCGGGGCTGGGTGTTGGTGGGGCTGGCAACACGCTCCCGTGAACTGAGCTCAGTCCACACCAACCTACATTCACGACTGGCGAACTTCGCCAAATCCAAACATCGTACTCGGTTGAATACACGATGAATTAATTTTTCGTGTCTGGATATAGTCTTCACATTTCTTTTGAATCGTTCAGGTTGGTTCTCGTTCAAGCAATTCGAAAACTTTTCCAAAAACATCCACGTTGGGCCAAAGAATTTGGTTTCGGACTGTGGACAAGTTTCCGCAAAACCAATTGTGCACTTCGGTCAGTTCCTAAAGTCTGAATTGGTCGCAACGAACTGTATATCGTTATTCAAAAGTCTGGCACGTCTCCGGAATTTTTGCATTTGAGATTTCCAGACCTTGGGAATGAAAGCAAGGGCAAAATTTTCTTCCCTCAATGACGGGTCAACGTCAACATTTTGGCAAGGAGCGAACCAATACTTGAAAGAGTTTGGCGATTGTTCTTCTTCGCAGTGTCGATCTGTTCTCAATCGTGTAAATTGAACTGGTCTGTTTTTGCAACAAAGGTTATTCGATTTTGAACGTTGACAGTCGGCTTGAAAAAGGCTGAGCCAGCCAAGTGCCTCTGGTCGAATCGTGACCTCAGTGTCTCCTCATGACTTCCGCTTTCGAGAGACCGAGCGGATTTCAGTGTCAGTCGCGAGTGCTTCGGTCTCTCAGGAAATACTTTCGTGTCAGGTCGATTCTTTGTGACTGACAAAGGTGTCGAAGCTTTTTCTTGCCCTTTGCTTTCAGTTGAAGAGTGTCAAGGAAGAGATCTCAGATTTAGCAGCCATGGCAAAGGCAAGTGAAACTTTTTTGGGAGGAAGTCAAAGACTAAGTGCCTGAAAGGTTGTGCAAAATCTTTTGGGACTGGACCAAAAAAACGCCCGCTTCAGTCTCTTCGGTTCATGCAAGTCCTAAAGTTCCGGTTTGATTTCCCACCACCAGTTCCTGCTTCAAGGCCAATCCACGGGTGCTTTGCTCTTCAACCGCTTTCCGAACACAAACCTGGAAAAGTCTGACAAAGATATCTGCCCCTGGTTCCTGTGCGAAGCAGCTTTCGCTGCATGCGTGGACACACGTCTCCACGAGTTCTTGGACGGAGCCAAGATTGTTCTTCCAGTTTGGTTGGAAGAATGAACCTGACCACTTGCCTCAGCCCACGCATCAGGCCTGTGGTTGCTCAAGTGCACGCGATTTGCCCGGAAATATCCTTGACTATTTTGCAGGCGCATAATCTGACCACGAAGGTCATGCAGTCCCAATCAGAACCTGTTGCCTGGGAGTGGTGACGTCCGGTGAATCCTGGTTAACTCATCGACCATGTCCCCTCCCCCACCTTTTCCAGTCTCAAACCCAACAAAAGGAAAAATGTTGAAACATGAAACAAATGCATCCCGAGGACCTCCGAGATGAAATACTGCAGGATTTGTCGTGAATGATTGTGATGTGCTTCGTACAGGCGCTGAGCCTCCCGGCGGAGGTGCAGAACGCGATCAGTCGGAAGGGCCCCGGGAAGACGACGGTGCACGTGTTCCACGACGAGCCGCAGAGACAGGTCGTGGTGCAGCGCCCGCAGCCGCAGGTCGGTCTCCCACCCACCCGCCCGCAAAAGTCAGTCTGCTTCCACGACTGAAAATTTTCCACTCAGTCCGTTCCATCTCAAACCAAGTACCAACGTTGCCTGCATGAAGTTCTCCCTTGGCTCAGGCTCTCAGACTCCTGCATTTTCCTCGAATGCATGGTCTTCGTTCACCAGGTCTCATGTGTGACTTACGTTTCTGATGTTGTACCTTACCCAATAGTTTGAGTCTTTTCACAACTCAGTTGACTACATGTTCTAATGAAGAAATGGGCAATGTTCAGGGAACAAGTTCCACATCAGATTTTTTCATACTCACCTGAAATGTAACAATGGAAGGGTGTAGATTTCAGTTAACATTCTTGGTTCCTGTTTGAAAGCGTGAAGACTCTCACTTCTCCATCTTTTGGTGTCGTGGCTGACTATATTTGACAACTTATTCTGACCCTGTTTGTTGTTTGCTGTCAGACTGAAACCATCATCGTCCCACCGACGCAGCCGAAGGTGAGTGGAAATCTGATACGGACTGGGATCTAATGCAGGTCTTGCAGGCCCCCAGGAGTCAAGTTTACTCTTGTGTGAATGTTTAAAATTGGGCCTCCGAGGGTTCTACGAAAGTCCGGGCTCAACAGCAATCCTGCATCCTCCGGAGCAGCACACTGTCTTTCTTATTTTCCTTCTGACGTCCTGTTGGAAACCTGATGACACTTGCTCAAATTGAAAACCAAAAAACGACAAAAACTGATGGGAAAGACTCACTGAGAACAATTAGAAACTGAAAAAATGCGTTGCAAAAATATGAGTTGTTTCTTTCAGGTTGACTACAGCAAGAAGCCCAACGTGGTTTACTACCCGGTCCCTGTGCAGTGCGCGCCGCCGCCGCCGCCACCACCGCCGCTCATCGTCCGGGCGCCGCCACAACCGCCGCCGGAGCCGATCTACAAGCCGGTACGCTTTGTCACTGGTTTCATGGAGATGACAGCGACATGTACCGACAGTTGGAAAAATCCTCTTCCATTCTGCTTTTGAAAACGAATGTGGACACCAACACAGATGTAACATGTCGTGGGGGCTCTTAGTTCTTGTGGGTCCAGCGACTGCACCGTTGTTGGACAAACAAGTGTTCGACTTCGGACCAGGAATCCTTTGGTTGAAGTCCGCGGATTTCATTTTCATCAGCCCCTTTCGCCTCTGTGCAGGTCCCAGTTCCAGTTCCGGTTCCCGTTGAGCAGCCGCGCCCGCCGATGGTGCTCCCGCTGCCCGCGCCGCCCCCGCCGGTTGTGGTGCCCGCGCCGGCCCCGCCGATCGTAGTGCCCGCGCTGCCGCCCCCGCCGCCCCCGCGGCCTCAGCTCGTGCCGGTCGTCGAAGAAGTTCCGGTGTTCTCGCCTGGACCTGACGTCTACGCCGAGAAGCCGATTTACGGAGACTACGATGGTGGATTCGACACGTTCGGAACCGGATTCGAGCAAGCCTACTTCGACGACGATTACTGGGCGCCTGTTGGCGGTGGAGGTTACGGCTACGGAGGGGGCTACGGAGGTGGCTATGGAGGGGGCTACGGGCCGAGTTACGGGCGCTATGGTCGCAGTCCTTTCCTGGATGGCATCTACTGATGACCAGGACAAAGATAGAAACGCGTCTTTTTGGAGTCCTATTTTTTGCAAAAGGACCAAGCCAAAGTCAGCAAGCTGCAACACCAAGGTTGTTAAACACCATGCAAGGTTGACGAACGTTTGCTTTGTCTGAACACTTGACGGATTTAGATCTGCGTACACAAGAACCACAAACATTTCTGAAAAACAATTTCGCACGGTTGCTTTGGATGGAACACCCAAAAAGCAAAACGTGAAAGTCAATTTGACAGTCTACAAAAGTTTCCGCTGCTGTCTCTGTCTTCCGAAATCCAGGCACAGGTCCAAGCCGTTTCAGTTCGACGTGCATGTGTCCCTGTTTTCGTATCTTCACAAGCGTGCATTGTTTTCAACTTTTCCCAGGCGAAGGCAAGTCACGGACAACAGAATGCGGCGTTGGTTGAACTTCCTGTTGTGCCTGAATGGGGATTTCTTTTCGAGGACCAGAGCCCCAAGGCTCCACTCTCAGGGTCCTTTTTTATTCAACAGGACCTGCGGGGTTGATTTAAGTACAAGTTTAACAAATGCTATCGTTTCAAATTTACGTTTATTATGTACAGAAATATTGTCTTGATAATCTTCAGGGTGTGCAAGGTGAAACAAATTGTTGTTGAAACAAGTTCACGTGTTGTTGTCTCCCATGGTCTGTGTCCTCACAATTGCGCACGAAATTGGCAAGAAGCAAATGCCAAACTTCCTTTGGAAAATGATTGCAGTGCCCATGAATTTTTGTTCTGATGAATGGAGTTTGCATCTTTGAGACCCCAGTGCCTTCAGCTGCAGCTTCCTGCAGAAATGATGTGAAGCTGCAGAGCTGCAAGTCAGCAAAACCCGTCAATGCAATGTTGTCGGGTTTGCCGGTGAAATTGAATCACCACATCGTGCATTTCAAAATATCTTCTCTCTGAGAAACTGTGTGCCAAACTCCAATTATTTCACGAAAAAACTTCCCTCGTAGAGAACAAATAAATACCATTCCACTCTCGATCGACAGTGTCGTCCCTGTGCATGAGGGTGTTGCTCGAAAACAGAGGTGGTCGCTGCATGATCCAACACTTTGTGTGAATCATGTTTTGAAAGGTGCATGCGTTCTTTCCCCTGCCTCATTAAGAGAACAGGTTCATGAGATTTGCTCCCACCCGACAAACATTTGCCTCTGCATGGAATGTATGGAAGAATCAGGCCAATATTTTTCCCAACGGCAGATCCTGGAACAATCACATCACTCACGCGATAATGGGGTAACAATGGTCAATCAAGGGAAGGTAGGGACAGTTGTTATCCATCTCTCGTTCTGAAGAATCGAAAAACACTTAATTTTTTGTGCCCTGCAACATAACTCGGCAGACGGTTGGTAACTTTTCGTGCGCGCAGGATCAAAGGAGCAATTTAGGAACATGTTTCGCCTGCATAGAACCATGTTGATACCCTCCATTTCAACCCCAGATATGGTTGACGGCCCAGTGTGAATACGCACATGACGTGATTGGACGTTTCAAGGGATTCGTAATATCCTCTGCACAAAGAACCACGTTTACTTGGGTGGAGCCTTCAAGCCCGATTGAAAGCGAACACTGTCAAACTGCACAGAAGAATATGTTCAGCCAGTTGCTTCTTTAAGACAATGGAACTGAGACAAGGACAAATCAACAACGGACCACAAGTACTCAAAGACTTCCTCTGTTGTGTACACCTTCAGTCTTTTTGTTTCAGATCTGACTGGCATGCAGGTGATAGCGAAGGCATCCAGGCTGGATGTTCCGTGTTTGTATGAAAACGAAAGTCTTCAAAATGATGTTTTCTTCCCAATTTCAGACGAAGTGCTCGATGTTCTCAAACGTGTCCTTCCAGTGAGAAGCACCGAACGCCTAAAATGTTTGAACTGTATCGAGGTGGATCTACATTCACACGCACACTGAACTGAAGCCCCAATCTTTCGACAAGTCTTGTGGCCTAATTTGCAAAACAACACTCAGAGCCTGTTGGACAACAAAGATTTTCCTCAAACATTCCTCTAAGAACAACTGGTGGATCCGCGCCGAACTATCGACAGGGTGTGGCATATTGCGACCCGCCACGCATGGCGTCTCTGAGGCAGCGTGGAACCTGCACCGTCACGAATGAACCTCGGCGGCCACTGTCTGCTGCTCCCAACGAGGAAACCACGCCTTATGCGCCATTGAACCGAGGCTGCTTTTTACACAGTGCACGTTCAAGGAGTTACACACCTTGGTTTCAACCGAGACATAGTTGAGACGCAATAGAGCAATATCTTAGCATATTAGAGCCAACCAAACAGGCGAAGACAAAATATTCTGACTTATTGAAGGTAAGAGAATGTTTCGTTGCTTTTCTGTTTTACAATGGTGATGAATTTAATTCGACAACGATTGAGTCTTCCTCTTCCCAGACATGAAGAAAAGTTCCTGGGACTCGGTGGCCTTGGGACTCCGAGTTGGTTTGACTCAGATCTGACCAGCGCTGTTGTCCGCAAGCCTCAGGTCTCATGATGTGCACGAGTACAGGAACAGACCAAAAATTTGTTGTGGGCCCAATCACCCAGTCCTGAATTAGCTTCGAAAAGAAAACAAACATTCCTGAAGAAAACACAGAGAGGGTCACTCACAAACTGGATTGTGCACTGCATATACGATACGATCTGCTGAACAAATGCGGGTGTTCAGGCTTCCGTTTGCAAGGGCAACTATTTGTGTGATCGGAGCACACTGCTCGAATCCTTGATCCATCGGAGCATTTTGGTCAAACACACTGGAACGGAAAGAGATAAAAACGAGTTGATGTCTCAGTGAAAATATATACGCGTATACACGAGTGCGGAGAAGCACACCTGAGAGACCTTTCCCACACAGAGCTTTACCCGTGTACCATGTCCCCGTGGTAAACAAGCACTGAATTGCGTGATTCAAACGAACAAATCTCCCAGTCGTGTCTTCAGCTTTCGATAAAAAGTGCACGCAAACCAACAAAAAAGACAAATCACACGATTTTCTCATGTGGATGTTTTGGAAGTCGTGAAGATTTGTGCGTGAACCTGGAGGGGATTCACACTCCTGCCAAGGTGATCACAGAAACAGGAGGTCGAGAAACAAACGGCTGGTTCCGGGGACATGATATTTCTTTGGACGGACGAAAAACAAGCAAGGAAACTGCATCGAAAGGTTTTGAGATATGGTGACATACAGGCCAAACTGCTTGGTCGGAAGTGATAAGCGAGACTGTTTTGCTGCTGTTTCAGAAAGACGTCCAACAACGCGCTCGGAGAGAAAATTAACACCATGTTTCGAACGTCTGGAGGGGTGAGTACCACAAAAGCCATTGGAAAATTGTGCACAACGAATTCTAGAATCAACGTACGAGGTCCATCTCAAATGTATCTGGTATGGGGATCAAATAAACTGAAAATCATCTTCAAAATTCCTGGAAACAATTGTTGTGGCAGACCTACTTTCCTCCTACAACATACAGTTGCAAAACTTTGTTTTTTTTCACAATACAAATTGCCAAAAAATTATTGACAAATACAGTAGTACCTTCTGTCAAGCTTTGACTATTTTATTTGTATAAATTTTAAAATTTACCCTTAAATAAGGTCCTTTTGGATAAAGTATAATTTGACACTTAAAGCAGAC
>JAAUXT010072075.1_pt1 | contig 32624 bp, 34 predicted proteins | sample 7278171 | NCBI WGS metagenome assembly JAAUXT01 (sample SAMN14350112, study PRJNA611818) | marine sediment metagenome | isolation source: surface marine sediment (1.8m) | place: French Polynesia: Moorea | collected 2018-08
CCCCCCTTCCCCCCTCTTGCTCAACCTTGAATTGTTCTATTGAATCTTGTAAAAACTAAGTTGTGATACGTTATGCAGAAAAATAAAACTTTACATTGTCATACTTGCAATTGTTTTTTGAGAAACATAACACTCTGTAGACTTGCACACTGTCCACATACAGTACTCAACTCAAACAATGAGTAACCCCCACCTACCAACAACAAAAATAGACAGTGCAAAATGGGAAAAGCCACAAAACATAATACTGATTTGTAACTATTGATAACCCATACAATCCCGCAACCCACACAATCCATCCAACTGGAACGCGGCTGGCTGATTTTCCACTTGAAAGTCTAGTTTCTTTTTCTTTCTGGGGGGAGGTAATGTGTGGATCCGCAGTTTTGTCACACTGACCTCTGTGTTGTCGTCGCTGCAGTTGTACATCGCGGTGTACGCCGTGATGCGCGGCGACGCGCTGCGCCTCGTCTACGGCTACGACACGTTCGGCAACACGTGCAACCGCAAAAACAACCCCGACCTCGGCGCCAACTACTCGCTGAGTGGCCAGGACACGTCCAACATGACGTGAGTCCCGAGTGTGAACAAACTTGTCAGAAGCGCAACAATGTGAATGACACACGGATCTGTGGAAACGACAGAGTAGATCCAGTGCGAAACGGAATATGTTGTGCACAGCAACAAGAAAATTGATTTGCTGCTTTGGTTGGTCGAAGTGGATGGGAGGCAACCATGTTTGGTCGTCCTTCTTTCTGGCTATGTTGTGTTTTGAGACAGAAGCAGAACTTTTCTCTCTCAGCAAAGCGATATCCCTTTCAGATGTTTCTTTGCTTTTGCAGGAAGTTGTTTTATCTTGACCTGGACAGTTATGACGATCTGGAGAAGTCGCTTCAGGTTTGTGTCACGGAATGCCCTGACAGAATGCTAGAAAGGTACGTGTGTCACAGTGTGAGTGGTTGATTTATGTACAATGGTAGATTGTTTTGCTGGTATATTTCAGTTCCGTGGTGGGTCATATTTACAGCATTGACGATGTTGCCGACTGGTGTGAAGAAAGAAACGTGAATCTGTGCACGTACGACGTCTCCATCGACGAGATCAGGCGACACGGTTCGGACGGTAGATGCCCAACACACGTGTATCCCAGGTGAGCGAACAAATTTCTGCGAAACTGAGTGGAGATTGGGAGGTGCAGGAAATTGTGATGTGGGAAGAATTGAGGTGGGAATTTTCTTTCAACAAAACGCAAATGTGTGGAAGATTCCAAAATTGAAGGCTACTTTTCGTTGTAGTTTTGCATCGGTTTCGATGTTCCATGTTCGTCACATAGTGTCGCTCGTTTGAGTTGAACCCTGTTTTTCGAATGCAAAATGTTGAATTCTGTTGACTGCGATCTGGCTGCACAGTGAGATTCATGTGATTCTCTTGTCAGTACCTGTATGTCTGGTACCTGACCGCTGCTCAGACCGGCGTCGAGTTTTGCAGTGGACCTTTTAGCAGCCAAATTTCCCTCCATCCTTTCAGTTTTTCGCTGCTGAACCGCTGCGTGCCGAACTACCTCAATTTCAACCTGTCGGGGATTCAAGAAACTGCGAGCAAAGTGCTGACTGCGATCAACGCGGACGACTTCGCGCGCAAAGTGTTGAGCGACCTGTACGAAACGTGGCGCGAGATGCTCATTCTCTGCGCCATTTCGCTCGGTAAGCGGCTGTCCCCCCGTACAACTTCTGGCCACAACAACTGCTTCAGTCGCTGCCCGCAGTTTTTGTACGCGAAGGTTTTGCGATTTCATTGTGCAGGTTGAAAGTCTTGCTTCGCCCCAAGAGAGTTGCCGCTGTGAGGAACATGTTTGGTTTTCTATAGGTATCGGTCTGCTGCTGGTCTTCCTGATCCGCTACATCGCCGCCATCATGGTCTGGGTGATCGTCATCCTCGCAGCACTCGGCAGCATTGGTGAGTCCAACAGGTGTTGCGGGCTGTAGCACTGGAGTCTGGTGATCATTTCCTGGTCACCGTGCACAACTCCGTCTGGTTGACTGTCGCTGGGAACATCCAGCTGAACCGAAAACATATCACGGCAGCACATGCTTCGGTTCTGTCGCTGTTGACAAGTTTTTCGTCAGTTCTCAGGAAAAAGCCTGTGTCTCGTCATTTCATTTCACCGGCTCATTTGATCACAATCCCACCATTGTTGCTGTGTTCACACAGCCGGTACGCTGTTTCTCTGGTGGACGTGGTGGGACACGAAGAAGGACCTGGACCGCGCACAGGAGAACTTCGCGACTGTTCCCATCCTCGATGTTGACGTCTCCAACGAGATGGCCTTCCTCATCTTTGCCATCGTTGCGTCTGTGCTCACGGTAACTCACTGGACAACACATCGAGTGCGTCATTTGAAGCTCTGAATGAAGTGTGCCCATTCCATTGATTCGGTGCATTTGTTCACAACTGGAAACAGATTTGATTGCTTCTGATATGCAAGCAAATCAAGTCCTGACGTTGTCGCAGGTCATCCTGCTGCTCGTGCTGATCGTGATGCGTTCGCGCCTCAGCCTCGTTGTCGCGCTCTTCCACGAGGCGGGCAAGTTCTTCCTCAACATCCCGCTGCTGCTCATCCAGCCGCTGTGGACCTTCCTCTTCCTCATGGCCTTCCTCGTCTTCTGGGTCATCGTCCTCGCCTTTATTTGCACCTCAGGTACGTTGCATCTCTGACGCTGCTGTGCGAGGCATTTTGATATCATAGCAACTGCAAAACAGAGAATGTCAAGAGCTCGTCAGACCAACAGCTGTTTGGCGCCTGATGATTCCGTATTCGTGGTGTTCTCTTCAGTGCGGATAAACACTCGAGCAAATTTCCCGTGCAAAGTTCAACGATGTTGTTTGACCGATGTTTGGCCGTCTCCAATGGTTACGTTTTGAAGAACATCAGTGCACTTGGTTGAGATTCAAAATGAGATTGGCAGTCGACACCAAAAAGAATCGCACGGAAGAGGGAGGGAGTGAGAAAATTAACCCACGTTCGTTTGAGCTGCTATCTTATGGAACGCTCTTTTGATCCCCTCGTTCCTTGACAGACTGGAAGTTTCAACATGTAAGTGTAGGAAATCGATCCTTTGTGTTTATGTGCAGAGAAATATTTTCCCAGTCGAGCTCAAAGGGCGTTTCGGCAGTTGTGCTTTTAGCTGAGAAAGAACCAGTTATGTGCTGCAGACTAGAATTATCTGCTTCTCTTTTTTGCCTCTCGTTATCAGGAAGTAAGTTATGATGTTCCACCTTCTTTCCGTGTATGAGTGAATGGTGGCGCAAGTCAAATAATTTTGAGAACTGGCAGACTCATCTTTTCTTCCGATTTCTTGTGGGGTTTTGGTTTGTTTGTTTTTGTGAAATATTTTATTCAAGGTGGGTGTCTTGTCATTACTTTCTCCATGTGTCTTGTTTTTCATTGGTCGACAATCACATGTTTGCGCACGTTTCGCTTGTACAGTCAACACTTGTGCAGGATCGCTGTTGTAACTTGATGTCCCTTTTTGCCATTTGGTCGAAACCTGGTTCCTGCCATGCTTTGTCAAGGGCAACAGCAGAATCAGCGGGCACGCGCACTTAACATTTCCTGGGCCTTGAACACCGATCATTGCCGACACCCTTCTTCGTCGTCGACAACCTCGTCAGAGGAATTTGGTGCAAATGTTGTTTCTTGGAAGTTCTGTTTGATCCACGGGCAACACTAGACGCGCGAACGCCTGTATGAGTGCGGAGCAACGAAAAAATATTGTGTCAAATATGGTGTGACTGTTCTTGTCGTTTGTGCATCACCGACCTGTCTTGGATTCTTTTTGATCGCTTTCACCAAGTTCTTCAGTGTAATGTCCTGAAATTTAAGCGTTGACACGTCAACATTCTCGCGCATTCAGCACATGGAGTCCAAGTCACACAAACTATTCAATTGGTTTTCTCACACTGTTGTGACTGGTTCCAGATGAGCCGACGCCAAACGGCGATAGACATGACGAGCTCATCACCGTCGACTACAAGGAGCGGGATCCAGTCCAGTGAGTGGCGCGTTTCTGTTTCACTGAAGGGTGTGGTTGGGGCTCACATGCGCTCTTTTCTTCATGCAAGTAGACGGGCACGGTTCCAGAGAACGGGTTGTTGTTGTGGTCACCTGAAAGTCTTGACTGATTTGTGTGTGTTTTACCTCGTAGTGCCTTGGGTCTTTTGCTCGTTCCGAAATAGTGCATTCATTACCTTAGGTGTAGAAAGTTTGACAGCCCACCGAAGCAAAACTACATGTATATGGTTGACATTGTAGAAGCGATTGGCGGTCCTACGTGATGCGTACCAGGTACATGTAGTTTTTTTTGTTGCAGTTTGCTGCATGCGGTGCTCCGATAGATTTTTTGTACACACGGACGTGTCCATTCATGGAAATGCATGATACAGCTCGATGTGGTGCAGCAAGTCACACTTCTGTTTGAAACTCCCTACGGCCTCTTTGTCAACAAACTAAAACGATCAGAGCATGGCTTTTGGAGAAAAACATCATTCCCCAACAATAACAATTTGACCACGAACATGCGACAAAGCTTTTGGTATGTTTTACCCTGTTTTGTCCATGAGCTGAAGAAAGGAGGACCTATGGACAAAGTGCACCCGATGTCGTCTTCTAGCAGCTGAAGGGCACTCAGAAAAGTCAGTCAGTGTGAACCCCTCATTTTGTTCTTGCTCGGGAATACAGACTGAAAATTCTGGAATCCAGATTCTGAGTTGGACACCCAAGTCGGTCGCTTGCATCAGGTTGCCTCTGGTTATTTGCTCGATGCCGTGGCAGGAAGAGAACTTTTATGTTGACAGTCCAGGTGTCGTATGTTGCATTTTGGTGTGGCCAAAATCCAAATGCTCCAAATGCTATCGCTTGTTGGCGTGCGTGCTCTGTTGTTTTGTGCCATGGTGGTCTTTGTGGCGTTCGATCGTGGGTGTTTGTGATGATGAATTGTGGTGTCTTGTCGATTAGGATGGTTTTCAATTGCTCAAACTTGTGGATACGGCTGAGGAAGAGCCTGTCACGTTGCATTGCTGTTGCACAGTCTCATCCCTTGAGCACAAAACTCGACTGTTTTTGTGTGCGTGTCGATGGGTTGTGGTTGTGATGCAACCGACGCATTGTGGCGTGATTTCTGAAAGTGGTGGTTCTTGTGTCTCCAGGTACATGTGGTGGTACTACGTGGTGGGGCTCATCTGGACGTCGGAGTTCATCCTCGCCTGTCAGCAGCTCGTCATCTCGGCAGCCGTCGCCGAGTGGTACTTCAGCAGGTGAACAAGTTCGGACTTTTGCTTTTGCACGGATCTCACAGAAGAATTGGGTTCGGGTGTGGCTAAAGCGTGTGATATCAGAGCAGAATCAACTGAAGGTCAAGTCATTCTTTTCTTTCAGAGAATGGAAACAAATTCGTGTGGTGTCGCGTGCAACTGCTCGACCAGTTCTGCATTGGACACGGCAGAAGGTTTCAGTTGCGCGTGAAACGTGACGTTTTTCTTGGGCGTGTTTCAGAGACAAGAGCAAGTTGAGCTGCACGCCGTGTAAGGCGGTGGGGCGCCTCGTGCTGCACCACATCGGCTCCGTCGCGTTCGGAGCCTTCATCATCACTCTCGTCAAGCTGCCCAGGCTCATCCTCATGTACATCCAACGCAAGTGAGTTTCTGCAAAGGAACAAAACACTTCTGCAAGCTCGTGGCAGTTTGGACTGAACGGCAGCGTTTTATGTGATTTTACGCAAAGAATAAACAGAAGAATACGTATTCTTCTATTGTGGGGAATGTTGACCTCAACCGCAGGCTGTGACTCCCAATGACGTTCTCGATTTTGTGACGATCTTTCAGGTGCAAAGGGGTCGACAATCCGTGCGCGCAGTGCTGCCTCAAGTGTTGCATCTGCTGCTTGTGGTGCCTAGAGAAATGTCTCAAGTTCCTCAACCAAAACGCCTACACCATCGTGGGTACGTTCGGACGAAGGAGAGGCGCTCAGCAGCCACTCCGACAGCATTGATCTCAATGTTGTAACGTTTGGAAACGTTGAAATAAACCAACCGACTTTCGTCTTTGCAGTGATTGAAGGAAAGAGCTTTTGTTCAGCAGCGAGGAAGGTAAATATGTGGGCACAATAAGGGTCGAGATGCAAGTGTAAATTTTGAAGCTTTTGACCTTTTCTGGTACACCTGAAGGTTCTTGTCGATTGCTTTGGGCGTAGATTCGGTAATTTCAAATGAAGAATCCAGGGTGTGAACCCGGCTCTGTCTTGCAGGCGTTCTCCATCATCGCCAACAACGTGCTGCGTGTCGCGGCCATCAACAGTGTCGGAGATTTCGTGCTTTTTCTGGGCAAAGTTGGCGTCATGGCCGCCACAGCCGCCATTGGCGTCGTCTGGTTCAAGGTACAAGTGTTGCGTCTCTTCAAAGTGGGCTTCAGTGGGAACGGCAATTTGTTGTCGTCCATCGACTCTGAATATCCAAACTTTGAGAAGAGTTATTCACAATGCTGCGTCATTTGATTTGGTTTGATTCAGCCAACACAAGACAAGGGATATGTTGTCCGTGTATCTGAGCTCTCAATCAGTCTCCAAAGAGACAGAGCACAGTGTTCGTTACTGACAGTTTCGTGGACAACGTTTCTTCCTTCAGTGCGTTCATGTCAGGAAAGAGAGCCTCTCGTGACCTTTGTTGCTGCCGGTATCAGCTCCCAAATTGAAGTTTTCCGCAGTTTTCCACAGGATCGCGTGATTCCCGCCAGCGATGCCGCTGTCATGGAACACTGCACTGTTAATTTTAAACGGTCAACGTGACTGAGTTTGTCTTTTTAGAAACTTGACGTCCATTGCTATGCAATCCCAGTCATCCTGTGCTCCATGTTCGCTTACATAATCGCCCACATCGCCTTCTCTATTTACGGGGTAAATTTTCTTGCTGTGAAACACACATTCACGTATGTCTGAGTGCAGTGTGGTGGTGAGTTATATGCTGTCAGAAACCAATGCGAAAGCCTTGTTCTTGCTGTCGGGAACAAATCTGAATGGTCAAATCACGACAACTCTACAAGAGCTGGGAACTTCAGTTTTCGTTCCTTTTGTTCATTGTCCGGAAAGGCTGTCGCAGTTGTTTCACAAGTTATCACTCCTTCTTGTTTTCACGTAGAGTGTCTAGCATGCAGGACGCGTCCAATGCATGTTCCTGCCCCAGTCGTGTGTCTTGTCAGGTTGGTGAGCCATGCAGTTCATTTCCAGGTTGAGCTGAATTTGCAGTGGCATGCGGCCTGGTACTCTCCTTCTTTTGTACCTTATTTTGGTGTTGCTTTGGACGCTGCATTATGATACCCTTTAGAAACGCCCACGTTTTCACAGTATCATAGATGTGGTTGTGTTATTTGTGTTTTCATTTCTTCCCAGGAGATCCCAGAGTTGCATTACTACGCCATCCCGGTGCTCCTTGTTTGTGTCTTTGCCTTTTTCATTGCGCACTGTTTCCTTACTATCTACGAGGTGAGATTTTTCTTTTGGTTTTGGTGACTAACGCCCGCGTTCAATTTGCTGTGCTTTGGTTCTTATTCATGTGGTTGTTTTATTTTTTCCCGACACGCTGACTGCAAAAAAAAAAAAGCGTCGGCTCGAAAATTGTCAGCCTTTGGTGTCTGCCACACGTAGATTGATATGCTCCTCTGTGGGTGGGGAGGTTTGCTCAACCAAAGGTGAAATTTGTCCGCGTGTCTTGCACCCGACAAAAACAATTGTGAGGAAACAAGTGTCTGGCTGCTGACGAAACGTTTCTGCCACTCCCGTTCTGACCGTTACGTCTGTGTGTCTGATGGCGAGGCTCTCAGATGCCAGCCGGACAGAGGAGCAGGTAGGAGGCTGAGCAGTCAGGCTGATCCCTGAGCCAGTCCTGACAGTTCGTGGACAAAAATATGTCCACACTTTGTCTTCAAGCTGCTCCCGAAATATTTGGGAGAAGGCCAGGGACAATTCAACCATAACTATTGGCATTGTGAGGCGCGTGTCTGCACTGATGAACTTGTATTTGGCCGTGTTGTTGCACGGTTTAACCGTTTTGTACAGAATTAAAATTCATAACACCACTGAAATTACACGGTAATGGGCGCATACGTTACTTGGTGACAAAGAAAAAACTTCTGGTGCTGAAATAAGCTGTTTTATGGCTCAGTTTATTTCGATGTGGAGAAGGCTTGGGACAGGCAACACGCAGGGTTGTCGTGTAACGGTCTCAACTCCGGTCCGATTTCGCAGCAAAAACTCTCCAAGCCACGCGTGTGTCTCTCACAGACTCGTGTTTGGGTGTGTGTTCGCTCACGAAAGAGGGAAATGCTGTTTGCAGATGGTGGTGGACACGCTGCTGTTGTGCTTCTGCGAGGACTGTGAGCTGAACGACGGGACGCCGGGCAAGCAGTACTTCATGTCCCAGTCCCTCATGGTGAGTCAAATTTCCTGCTGAAACAGAAACCATTGTTTAGTCTGGTCACGATAATTCTGAATGATTGTGCACTTGACCAATCCGCTCACTGGGGGGAGTTCTTGATCATGTCCACTGACTCAATCGTGCGCATAACTTGCACTCGGGCAAATTCCCTGGGAAGGTCATTTTTTGGGGTCATATTCGATCAAACTTGCCGCACAAATTGCCCAGTTTGAGATGTCAACTGTTCGCAGCGACAGCGCTCGGGCAAGAATAATTCTGCAGGTGCCATCGCTCGTTGCCTTACGAGCTGAATGCAGAAAGCATCAGCTTGTGAGGCATTTTGTACTGTGCTTGACCTTTGTGGCAACACTGAGTGGACCTTTGCAGGACATAATGAACAAGACCAATAAGGATCTGATAAAGCGGGAGCGAGACGAGACGGACGCGCCTGAGGGAGACGAACTCAAACCCACCAACGCGTAGTGTCCGCCAGTACACACCAGTGTAATAGCTCTTCTCTCAGCCTCGATGTGATAAATCGGTTGCAAGTGGCTGTCTTGCGTAGTCTTCTCCGTAATTTTCGGTGAACAACTGAAGAAAATGTCGTGATAGAGCCCTTGATTCGGACATTTTCTTCATTGGAATCAACCGAAATTACATAGGCTTTTGTTTCTGGCCTTGTGGGTTCAGGCTTGTTTTTGTTTCTTGCACACACCGATTGTTGAAGCATCAGCGGGTGCGTAGATCACGCGATAGCGCAGACAAGACCCCATGAAGAATCCCCAATTGGACTGGCCGCAGGAAATGGGGAGGGGGGAGAGCCTCTGCCCCCCCTCCTCCAACAACAGTGGAACCAATCTGCCCCCCCCCCCGAAAAAAGTTGAGATTGTCTCTTGCGTGACTCAGAATTTCATGCTGCAACCCGCCCCCTTTGGTGCATGTTGCACAGTTATCACCCGTGTAAAATCCGCACCCACCGTATATGCAGGAAATTGGTCTCTCAGGTTGCGCATCTGCATAGGTGCGAATTTTTGGTGGTTTTGATCAAAAGATAGTTGCTATTTTTGACATGAAAAAGTGGGTACGCATTATGCTTACCGGTAAGTGCGCATTTTTTTGGGTGATAACGGTATTTTCTCGCAGAGCGCTGAAAGCCACAATGAGCAGTCACCCCTCTGAGGTTTACTCCCTTTCACTGTGAAGATTTTCTCAACTGGGAAACATGACAAAATGTTCAGTTCAAACATCATGCCGCAACAGTTTTCATCCACTTGGAGGGGGTCGTCAATCCGTGGCCTTTTGCCGGAGACATATATCTTGATGCACGTGTCAACACTGGTAGTTCTTTGTTTCAAAGGCTTTTGGTGTGCTCGTTTTCCACATTTGTTCAGACTTTGCTCTTGTGAATGCAGACTGTTCTGTTGCACGCTCTCATCCCTGGTGGCTCATGTTTTGAGTGTTAGTTGCATCTTCCGATCGGATGACTTCTGGAGTTGCCTGGAACAGTCATCGTTTTCTTTATTGACAGGGTTCCCACCGCCCATAAAAATCTTATTTTCTTGAAAAATAATGCACCTTGAAATCCGAGGAAACACCTGGAATTTTCCTCTGAATCCTTGATAAAAGGACAGCATCCTTGAAAAAAAATTCAGACAAACTGCGAAGCAGAATTTTTCTTTTGGTGTCAGCCTGAGGTGATCAAAATGATAACTTCACAGCTTTTTCAAACATTTGAAAAAGTTGTCAGGCTGAACGAAAGAAGAATCTAGTGCCTCTTTCCTCAGAAATGAAAAAGTATTTGCTTTTGTTACTTTGGTGGCTGTCCAGAATCTTTCGTTTGGGTTGCGAAGCCTTCCTTGTTTTGTAAACTCAAAAGCAAGTGGAGGCCACCAGAAGAAGACCTTTTATTTTTGGTCAGATCCTTGAAAAATCATGGGAAAAAATTTGTTCCCATTACTCGTGAAAGTGGGACCTTGTTTTGAGCCACGTTCGCGTTTGGAAACGTCTCAAAAATGGTCGAAAACGTATTTCCTGAAGTAACAGGTAGACCGGAGTCTTTTCTGGTGAGAAGCGGACGCGACTGGGAGCAAATTCCTTCTTTTGCCGGCACAGTTCACCGCTTCGTTTCGTCTTCCGATTGAACTCGCTTCACAGCTTTTGAAAATACACTTTGAAAGTTTTGTTCGTGGAGGATATTCACATTTGAACAGAAGTGGGAAACTGCCACACCTGGCCAGACGTAGATTCCAGTTGATTTTCATTTGTCAGGTTCAGGAGTCTGCCTGTTTGGGCCTCTCTGCCTGGCCGCACTGCTTGGTGTCAGCTTCATTGTTTCTTTCTCGTGTTTTCGTTTGATCACCATTGCACCTTCTCAATCATTGCACCTATCATTGTAGCACAGCCACTTTGGCTTCAGTAGACCTGCATGTAGAGATGTTCCTGCCGTTTTTGTCCTTTGTCTGCTGTTGCAGCCAGTGTACACAGGGCGCGCCCGGAAAGGGGAGCTTGTGTTGTGTACCGGCTGCATGCGTTGCTTGTATGTGTGTGTGTGTGTGTGTGTGTGTGTGTGTGTGTGTGTGTGTGTGTGTGTGTGTCCCGGAGAGGTGTGACTACGTTTTTGAAAGGATTCTTGCTCTGCATAAATTTTATATCTTTGAAATATATAGCTTTTGGTGAAACCTGGTCTGTTACTCGTCCAAATGCTGGTGGCTGCTTGTCTTTGGAGTGTGAAATTGATGGTTGTGAAGATGTGTGAATCTCTATTTTCAAAATCGTTTGCGCAATTTTGCAGGAATTTGTGAACAACAGCAGTGAAGCCATAAAGAATCTGGAGAGGAGTCGCCGCGAACCGACGAAGGTTGACCCTGCCCCGGACTATGAGATGAGCTAGCTTCCAACAGCCGAACTCTAAACACAACGACGAAAACAGGAATAAGCCCAGGGGATACTGGACTGAGACATTTTGCTGAATGTTGTTTTGCACGTACCTTTCCAATGTGCGAATTGAGTGGTTCGGTGAACACGAAGGAAAAGGCAAGAAATTGGCAGGACACAACACTGCCATTCAGTGAATATTTGAAGACTTATTTTGATGAGTGTCACCTGGAACACGTTCTCAAAATGGAATTTCTATTTTTGTGCCATTTCTGTGCCTGTCTGTACCCAAATCTTGTTTGAAACCGTTGTGACCTTTTGCGAGAAATGTCAGGAAAATTACCATGAGATTGCCACATTTTTTGAAGCGATGTTTTTTTGTCTACGGAAATGTGATAAACTCGTTGGAGTCTTTTTTATGCTTGTGTTCAAACGGTGCTCACCAAGGCCTGGTGTAAATTTGTGAAGCAGCATTGAAGAAGATGCACATTTAGTTTGCACTGTCTGTTGTAGTGTAGACGGCACCAAAGAGCTGGAGACAGCAATTGTCAGAAACTTCAGTAACTTAAATCAAGAAAGTGTAAAAGTGGCGATGTTGTTTGGCGGCACGTGCACGAGTTGTGTTTTGGACGAACTTTTACAAGTGTTTCACGTTCGGAAGCACGAGAACAAAAAAAGTGACCTGTGCGAAGCTGCAAGTGAAACCGCTTCCAACCACTTGCTTTTGGCTTGGCACAGTTTGAATCTTCGTGTCGGTGCATAGTCGTGTTGAAATCGTGCGATTGTCTATTTCAGTTGTACTTGGTGTTGTGTGCTACGAGTGTGATCAAGACTATCTTGAATGATATGTAAATATTTCTGAGACTCGTATTTAAGTATTTGCCTTGAATCCCGTGACGACACCTTTACAAGAGTACCTTATCTTTTCTGTCGTTGTTTATTTTGGAAACGGTAACGACGCCTTCTTTTTCGAACTGTGGTGTGAGAGTTATCAGCCGCTTGTCGGGTGATAGACTCAATTGGTTTCCCCGTGTGCTCCACCAACTGGCTAGAAGTGGGAGTGATGAACTGTCATTTTCCATCAAGTCCCCCATTCCAAAAAAAGAAATTTGGAAATTCTGAATTTCCAGATTTCTGGCTTGTGCCCCTGTGGGAAAAATGAGGAAAGCAGAAAATTCTGAATTTCTGGATTTCCTAATTGAAAAAGCCCTCACCCACATAGAATAAATGAGGAAACTAGGAAATTTGGATCTGAATTGCCAGATTTCTGGGTCACCCCCCCCCCCCCCGGCATGGAAACAATGATGAAATTTGAAAATTCTGAATTTCCAGACGACCAGGTTACAATCCCCCTCAAACCCCCTTCGTAGAAAAAATGAGGACAGTAGGAAATTTAGAATTTCTAGATTTTCTGGGTTCCCCCCTCCCCTTTGTGGAAAAAGTTGGAAACCTGGAAACTTGGTGAGATGACGTTGCTTGCAGGGGTTGTACGCTGAAAGCGCCTGATATTTCTACTTGACAGTCCAGTTCGTTTTACTTCTTCCAAAAGACGCGTGCGTCTTTTTGAGTCGTCTCGCTGTTGTGCTTTGTGGTTCTCCCTTTGAATCAACGTTTTGGAATCCGATGCGTTGATGTCACAAACTCCCAAACGTCCTCCATTGACATCTGTAGAAGACAGAACCTGGCTACGATTGGTTTGGAGGGAGACCATCAAAGAATTATTCAATCTAAGGTGGCCAGCACGGTCTTCCTGGTTGCTCGCATGTTGTCACCTAACCGCCGATTGGTCTGTGAAGGAAACTGCAGAGAGCAGTCGTCTTCTCATGTTCGTTCGTTGTAGAAATTGCGCGTCTGTCTGTCTCCCAGTGTTCGTGTTCGGCGTTGTTTTGGGCAAAATACAACTGACCTGTGGCGAACGGTCACTCACTTTTATCCAATGTTCGAACCAGTTCTTACATTTTAATTAAATATGTCGACTGGGATTTCAGGGAGCACTTGAGTGTGCAGCAGGAGCAGAGCTTGCCACGCGGTGCATTTTTTGGATGTGACAAGAAACTCATTGTGCAGAGAGAAAATGAATGATGATCAGTTTCGTTGAAAAATGTTTTTGTTGCTGATGCCACAATTAGTGAGAAGCGGCCAGTTGTTGAAAAGCCAAATTTCTGTTGTTTTTCTTCACCAGCACAAATTTGCACTGTGCAAGCGAGTAAGCCTCTATATTTGGTGGATACTGTGGAGTGACGAATGCATTTTGTGGAGGGCCATTTGTTGTTTGCGTGTCTGTGTGCACGGTCCGCAGTCAGGTTTGCGGCGTAAAATTGGAATGAAAGAGCAAAATGTGAAATGAACTGTTTTGAGTTGTGCGCACGTTTTGGTTGGCACCAGTGTTTGTGCCGTTGCGAAGTCCCTTTGTTTGAATGGGTTGTGTTCTTGGCTTTTGTTGTCCTAAAAAAACTTGTGCCTTTTGCTGGTTTCTTTCCGAACCTGGAAATTTACGAAGACCTTGCAGAGAAAGTTCACATTTGACACTTGAGTGAAATTTTGTAATTAAGACTTACCGGAAGGTCAGACCAACTCAGCATTGAAAGCCTAGATCCAGCTTTACGAAAATGTTATTTTTGTAAGTTGTAATTTTTCTCCTTTTGTATCAACGAAATGAAATAAAATTCTCGCGCGGTTTCAGTCGCGTTTTGCACGTAAGCAGCACGTAATTGGACAAACGTGTCCAAATCTGAACCAAATCTCGCGTTTGCTCGCGCGACCGCTGGGGGACCTCGGTGTTGGGTCGAACCCACAACTGGATTGCCACAGGATATCCGTGGTGTCTCCAAACGTGCGATTTTGTTTTCACTCTGTTCAGGACGGCGCCTTCTGAGCAAGTGTTCCAGGCTCTTCGGAAGATTCAGAAAATGCAAAGTAACAATGAACTGCTTTGTTTCCCTCACCCACCGCGGATGAGAAAATGTAAGAGAAGTTTGTTACCCTTTTCCACGGACTCAATTTGATATTTACAAACTGCACAGTTTATTTCACTTTCAGTTCATCACATGGCGTCACCAATAAAAAATATCCAAATTCAGGCTTGAATCGGGAAATCCTGCTTGTGTTCCAGAAATGTTTCTTCGAACATTTCCGATCACAATATCTTCATTGTCCCAAACTCGCACCAGTGTTTCTTGAACTCTTGCTCCATTTTGTACACCGCAGCGAAGGAGCAACTCGATCTGCAGAAACACCCCTTGTCCAGTGCTCCGATGCAATCGGGTTTTTCAGCACCAGAGACATGTAATGACTGATCGCTAGAGGATTTAGTCACTCGGGACCGGTGTGGCTTCGCGCGAGCTGTCCAGTTTCGGTTTCTTCTTGGGCGTCTCGTCATCAGAATCGGAACTTGAGCTGGAACTGGAGCCGGAGCCCGAGCCCGATTTGGACGCCGATCGAGACCGGGATCGAGAACGAGATCTGGATCGTGATCTTCGCCCTGTTGATTCCTGAAAGTAAAGAAAGAATGCGTTCAAAACCACGCTCCAAGACTGTACCTGTTTAACTCTTGTGATGAGCCATCAATAGATTGAACAACGGACTTCCCCCAAGTTTCCAGTGACCACAACCAGCTTGTGTAAGGTGGGGCAATTGCTCTAACCTGTTGTGCCCTCCCTCACAATAAGGAAAGGCTTCGGCACGACACCTGAAGGTTCGAAATCCCCACCCCCTCCGGCCATCTTTGACGTTGACGCCAAAGGTTTGGCATTTACCTCGTCGCTGTCGAGTTTCTTGGCCTTCATCAGACGCTTCTGACCCTTGTCCTCGTCGAACGAGTCGTCGTCAGAGCTGGACGAGCTGTAGATCGGCGGGCGTTGCACTGAGCGAGACAAATCACCTTTCAAATTTTCTGACAGAACAATCGGTGCACAATCAGTGCACACACGCGCTTCAGACACTTCCACTCGAATGCAGATGTGATAAGGACTTCACTTGTACAAAGCCCTGACCAAGAAATTTCAGACATAAGTTTTCACGTCATGTCAGAGAAATTTCGCTCTCCGTGGCAGCGGAAAAAGTTGATGCATTTTTGCTCAGTCAACATACTGGACACACTGAGCACAGTTTGCCCAGGCAAGAAGTGAAATGTTCAATCAAAACTCTTCTTTGCGTGTGCTGTCTTGCTGACAAAATTCGATTTGACGGGAGTTTACGCGAGTGTTCAGAAAATTTGGAACCCTTTTTTTCCTCCCGCAAACCTCACCCCAGAGGAACCAATTTTGAACACGCGCCGATGCTCAACAAGTCGGCTGCAGAAGATAATTTTTTGGAGATTGTTTGCAGCATGAAGATTGGCTTCACGACATCAACAACAGTCTGACACCCCAATTTCAATGTCGAATAACCTTCCACGAACGGCAACTGAAAACGAAAACGAAGTGTGGCACCAACAAATCCGATGGCAACATAGAGTCTATCACCCGGTGTCACAAAAGGCCACAAACGAACTCCCACCTGAGACTTCAACTTGTGCATGTTACAAATATCTGTGAAATATCTGTCTTCAATCAGAACAACAGTGGAACCAGTGCTTTTGTCACCGCGCTTTCTTCCGACGACAGGAGAATCGTCATCTTGACCGGAATGATTGGCGCTTTTGTCGTCCTCAGATTTGCTCGTTTTCTCAACAGCTTGCTCATTCCTCGTTTTCTTCTTGTCAGCTTTCTTTTTCCTAGTTTTTCCCTTGACAGCTTGCCCTTTCGTCGTTTTCTTTTCAACAGCTTTCTCTTTCTTAGTTTTCCCCTTGACAGCTTGCTCTTTCCTCTTTTTCTCAACAGCTCGTTCTTTCCTCCCCATCTTGTGTTTTCCCTCCGTGATGTGGTCTTTTTCTGGGTCCACAACCAGACTCGAACGTTCTGCATCCACAACCAAACTCGAACATCAATTATCTTCAGGTTTGGTGCGTAGAAGGAGTATTCTTGGACTCACTATAATGTTTGTTGTTTTGGATGGGGTTGTTCGGTGGTCCCAAGCTGAGTTCATACAGCCTCAGATCGTTTTCAATGCTATTTCTCGTTCAGGAAACTAATTAGTGATGCTCATTATTGTGCGAAGTCCCTTTAGGGCGAAGCACCATGTGGTAGTGCAGTAAATGGCAAGGTGGATGAAATGTCCCCTGCCCCCTCCCCCTCCCCCTGCTGAACCCCCCCCCCCCCGCGGAGAAGACAAGGAGGACACGGAAGAATCAATGACATTACCGGCAAGGGACTTCGCACTGCAGTTGCCTTGAGCACTGCTTCTTGTTCAGAACTGTCACCCTGTGAATCAGTCTGAAACTGGAATGTCCCCCCCACACACACACACTTGCCTTTCGTCTGATGAACGGCAAGGTTCACTGTTGTGGACTTTGGATTCAAGCGGTTCAAATGCAAGCCCAATGATTCACAATTTCTGTCTCCTCACGTTCATAAAGGTGACCGATCAAATTGGTGCGGCGGTATTTGCACATCATATTTTCAAAAACCTTGACAAAACGACTCAGAAACTCAGAACACAAAATCAACACGTCTGCTTTCGTCTATCAACCGCCCCAAACACTCGAGCACTTGTCTCATATTTCTCACACGCGGAATGGATTGAGTGTGTGTGCACTTGCGTTTCTGTGCACCGGGCTTGAATCTGTTTTTGATGGCTGCTATGGAGATCTCCTCGTCGTCTTCGTACTCGCCCTCCATGTAGCCGGCGCTGAGGCCGGACTGGTGCGCGCGCTCCCGCACCCGGCGCTGCTGACTCTCCCGCCGCATCGACGCGCGAAGTGACTCCTCCTCTTTCTTAAACACGGAGCAACCACAACGTTTCAGTGAGAAAAACAGTGTGCACGCAGTGTGATGCGACAATTCTGGTACTTGACTGTTGTCTTCGGCCATTGATATCAAATATATCTGTCTGCAGCAACATTTGTTCACTTCACATTCTTGACTCGGACCAAACCCGCCGGGACTTCAGCAAGACCGACTGGACATTGCGGCATTGTTTTCATATTTGACACTCAGCACCTTGATTTTCTCGGTCCTGTTGGCGTCGGGGTCGGCGTGAGAGATGGGAATGACGCGGATCTTCTGTGTCTTCACCGACCGATCCGCCATCGACGCCGTCATCTTGCGATGTGTGAAAGAGTCGATCGAGTGCGGCCTGTGCAGAGCGATATCAGACAAACTCCCCATCAGTTTTCTTTTGTTTTTCTTTCTTTTCCCAAACATAAAGTGAACTTCCCAACAGAAACATTCTTGAAAGGAGGGCTGTCTCACTTCCGCCTCTCGAAACTAGTCTTGATACAGATCACTTTTGCACAGTCATCCAAGACTTCTTGAGACCAAAGAAAATCTGTGATATGTTCCTGCACCACTCCTGACAATCTGACAATCCAGCTTGAGCTCCTCCCCAGCAGACATTACCTGAACGAGAGTTTGGTTTTGAAGACAGCCTGGCCCTGCAGGCCGGTGCCCTGGCGGATGAACAGGTGGTTGTGGTCGCGACCCAGCTGGTTCTTGTGAACGTCGAATACCTCTTCACCGAGGTGCAGAGACAAACTGAAAAATGTGCAGTTTTCTACAATTCTGTGCCCGTAGCAGTGGTAGCACTAATCTCACCCAGCGTACCCACTGGAACAAGTGGTGGTGTCCGCCGTTTCTTTTCGAAATCCAAATCCGTTTTGATTCGTTTCGATCTGCTCGTACCATACTTTCAGCGAATAGTCTTTCAAGGCGCGATTCCGTCATGCGGCATCTTGTCCCTCAGTTGCAGCAGCAGAAACTTCGTGATCGGAACATATCTCAAGTTCAGGACAATCACCGGTGTGCACACTGACCTGCCGTCTGACCAGCGCACCATCCGGGTGTTGCTTTCGCGCACAGGATTTCCCTCGTCGTCGAGCAGGTCGTCTCCGTTGCTGTCTTTCAGAGTGCGCCACCGAACTGTGTTTTCAACCTGAAGCAACGAACATCAGCAACAGGTGAACGGCAAAAAATATCGAACATCTTGATGTAAAGAAGAAATTCTGCTACAGATCGGATACAATTATTCTTGTGTTACTTTCACTTTCAAGCCATCTTCAAACACGCCCACATCATCCTCTGCCCCACATGCTACTCACCTTGAGTTTGAGTCTGGTTCTTCCCTCCTCATCGAGAACTTCATCCTCGTCGATCTCATCTTCGTAAGTATTTGCATCAAACGGCCTGCGACACAAAAAATTCAATCTGAGACATTCGTGACCTTCATGACTGAGGCACTGTTTCAGATTCTGTAGTGACTGTCGTCAAATCTCGACCCTTATGGCAGTCAAACCTGGTTTCGACACTGAGGAAGTTGGGAAGCTTGACGAAGTGAATGTTCTTGGAGTTGAGGTTCATATTGATCTTCGGGATCTCCACCTCGATCTTCGCTTCCTCCGGCGGCTGCGGTTCTTCCTCCACGTCTCTCTGCATTTTCCAAAGAATCACACGTGACTTCGAAGACAAAAAGCATCGCGTTCTGTTTGGATTCACTTTCACTGTGGCCTTCTCGTCGACACCACTCGAGGTCGTTTGAGTTCGCATGATGGTGAGCAACTGACCCCTTCTTCACCCGTTGCGCCTTCGCCTGCTTCTCCGTCTTTCTTCCCCTCGACGTCGGACCCAGAACTGATGTCGTCTGCGTCGCCAAACAAAGCAGCCACGTTCGCATCGCCCTCTGCAAACACATCATAAGCTTCGGCTCACAACAGTGAAGAAGAGTTTCAGGCGACCGTTCAGCTTCGTTCCGTGCAAGATCTATACACGCCAAAAAAAGAACAAAAAGCAACAGAGGCAGAATTCGAGAGCTACACAGGCAGAAATAAGATGGGATTTTCCTTCAGTTTGAACACGCCTCAGGTACGGTATTTTTGTCTCAGCACCTGAACGCAATCCTGTGTCTTTCCAGAAATCACCCACCGACTTCGCTGGCTGAAGATTTGGACATCTCATCATCACTGCCCAAAACTGCGCGCTTCTTTTTCTTCTTTTTTTTCTTCTGCGAGACAGAGCCTTCAGACCCGCTCCCTAAAAATACAGCACAATTATCTTTGGCAGGACAGAAACAAAGCACACATCGATCACGATCACACAAACTGTGAACAAAAGAGTGCAAGAGTCAGAAGGGGATTTGTATCGGCAACACACAGAATGAAAGGATTATGCTGACATTATACTGACCACTTTTTCGACTAGCTGGAGATCCCGATCGACTTCTTGATCCGCTCTTTGACCTGGATCTGCTGCGTGATCCAGATCTTGATCTGCTGCGTGACCCAGACTTTGACCTGGATCTGCTGCGTGACCCGGATCTACTTCTGGAACCAGACTTCGAACGCGACCCAGATCTGCTTCGTGATCCTGATCCACTTCTGGACCCCGACTTGCTGCGCGACCTCGATCTACCTCCGCTTCCTGATCGCGCACTTCCTCGTGACCCAGATCTTGATCTCGATCCAGATTTTGATCTCGAACGCGACCTCGATTTGGACCTCCCGCTCCCGGCTGGACTTCCCGACTTGGATCTCGATCCCTTGATTCCTGCTGGGCTGCCTGATCTCGACCGAGATGCTTTGCTGCCAGCAGGGCTGGGTGATCTGGAGTTTCCGCTTCCCTCGTCGGCACCAGACCGCGCAGGAGACCCGGAGTGTGCGCTTCCTGCAGGGGATCCTGATCGGCTTCTGTGACTGCCCGATCTGTGAATTCAAAGAGATGGAATAGCTGGGATTTTTGTGACCTTGTCGTGTTCGGTGTCAATTATTGCATGAAGTGTGTGAGCTTGGGTAGAGGTGCAAACCTCACACAAGTACCAGTAAATACTGTCGGAGGTACATGCCTGTGACTTCCTGCAGCCGGACTGGCACTCCGCTCACTTCCTCCCGGCGATTCCTCTCTACAATAGTGTCGCCAAAAGTTGCAAATTGCCTTATAAAATTCTGAAAAACAGCGTTAAATTTGTGTGACATGTGAGTCGTCAGTCTGAACGGAAACCCTGCACCAACAACGCATTGATCGACCGAAACTGAAGAGCCCAACCTGGGGCTTCCTCCTGTGGTCGCGGCTGTGGTCACCAAGGTGTTGGGGGAGCCTGGAGACCCCGCCGGGCTGCCCGATCGGCTCCGCTCACTGCCTGCCGCTGGACTCCCCGGGCGCGACCCTTCAGATCCGCTGTGCACGCTCCCTGTTTACGAAATACAATCGCTCTGCAGAGTGGCAACATCACAACGGTGCACACAAAGTTGTTGAATCAAACTTGTGTTTTGCGTTCGAGTTCTATCTGCAGAAGCACGAATACTCGTATGTGCAACACACTAGCATCTGGCGAGCGCACCTGATCCTGCGGGGCTGTGGCTCCTGCTGCGGCCGCTGCCGCCGTCCACCGCCTGCGTCGTCCACATGGTGCTCGGGGAGCCAGCGCTGCCCGACCGGGAGCCTGGGGATCCAGGCAGCGACAATCCGCTCTCACTGCCTGCTGCGTTACCTTGTGATTGCGAAAGTGCAGACGGGTTTGCTTTCTTGAGCGAACGTTCTGCTTGAGACGCTTGGAAGCTCTTGTCACCTCGATCCCGTTCTCAGTGTTGACAAACATTTTTTCAAGACAGGACCAAGATCGGAACGGCACAAGCATGCACACTTCTTTGTGTGCAGTACGAGGCTGATACAAAAAGTCTTTTGCCATCATGTTTGCCAGAACACAATGATTTGCGCTCAGTGGACAAAAGAATCGGGTGAGTAAGTGTGGTTTTCTTTTGATTTCGACACCAAGTTGAACATGACGGAAAGAACCTTTTGAATCCGCCTCGTACGAGTACCGTGAGAATTCTCCTGCTCACCTGTAGGGCTGCCTGGCGGTGAGCCTCCCGTTGTTGTCGGGGGTGGGGATCCCACATCACTGCCCACCGTTGCTGCGTTTGTTGCTGGCGAACCAGGGTCACTCATCATCTCCGCGTCCAGGCCGCTTCCTCCCTCTGTCCAAATGGCACAGAGCGATTGTTACGAGTGTCAAGGGTCTGATGTTTACAACACCTGTCGTCGCGGGACACCAACTCGGCTTCACCGATCCACGTCCCTCAAAATTTCGAAACGTCGCACGGTCAATTCTCTTGTTTTCGGCGCTGTTGTTTTGCCAACGCCATGACGGTTCTGCCCGATTCGAAACTTGTGTCACAAAAATCGGGGTCCACGAAATAAATCTGCAGTTGAGATGCAAGGTGGACCCAAGCTGGGGTTTTTTCACTCCGTGAAACTTGGTCTGAGAAAACAGTCCACGACTGGCGAAGGTCTTTCCTTGTGGCTGAGGATGTCAACATCGGTAGAAAGACGACTGAAATGCCGACTCCAGCCGAGATCAGATCTGTTGTCGGTCAGACAAATAATTTGCACATTTTTCATGTCCAACCAAATTTCTCTGCATATTCCTCTGCTGGAAGTAGTTCAAAACGCTTTGGAAACTGATGAAAACAGGGAAAAGTGTCTTACCGCTTGCACTGTCCATGGCGGCTGCTTCTCTATTATCGCTCAAATTACCAGCGCCACCTTCTGTTTACACAAAACACATGCTGGGAGATTTGAGATTTTGAAAAAGTACTCCAACGATTTCCCCGGTTCATCCCAACAGAAAGTTGATGGACATCTGATCAAGAGGTCGTCATTGCAGAAAAGAGTTCGGTTGTGATGAGGAGAAACGGGTAAGAGAACATCTTGAGTGTAGAGAATCGCAGAAGCCGAGGAGAAAGTTGGGTTGGCGTGAATGTGGTCTCATCCAGCCAGCTTTGAAGGGGCCGACTCAGGATCAGCATGTAGTTTCCTTCGCAAGTGTGCAACTCCACACTTTGATGGTGAAAAATCAACAGTGTTCGAAGCGTACGCCAAAAATTAAGCCTCAGATCACGAGGAGTGATCTCGATCGCGACCAACCTTGATCATTCGAGAGGGGGGGGGGGGGTCGCCTGATGATGTGTGAATCTGGATTCTGCACTGGCAGCAACTGAATACCGAAACAGTGGCCTTAAAATTTCCGACCCATTCACCTGAGGGTCACTGGGGCGATTACTTCCCCCTTTCCCTCCCGCCCGGCGACACCGAGTGGTGATGAGCCTGCGACGCGTTTGTGTTTAAAGAGCTCTGTGTTTTCTTGTGACAACATTGTGCTTGAGACTGCAACGTTTACACCCAGAAAACGGTGCACAATGTGAACTGAGGAACGGGTGGGGTGATGCCGTCGAGAAGAAGGAAGAAAGAAAAAGTGGAACTTCTGATGCCCTGCAGGGGTTTGTTTCAGGTGTGTCGGCTTTTCAGCGAAAAACATATCGAAGAACATTTTGATCTGCCAACCAATGAAGGTCAAGACCTCCACGTTCAGTTTCTGAAACACCACACTTTTTCCGCTTGCCGTGCAGGGATGGCTGCGGGCTCCGGAACTTCGAGCAACCAGACGACTCGGTCGCGGCTGCCCACTTCGGTCCCTCCGGCACACCAACACGAACTTCTTCGGGCCAAGAGGAAACTCTTCAACAACAAAGTCTTTGAAGGTGGAAACAAAACCAACATTTTGTTGTGGTCGATACTCTTTGGGGAACGGCAGAGGTTGCTTGCACTTTTGGGCTGAAGACGTTGAATCGCTGATGTCATTTTCCAAGACTTGAAGATACATTCCAGGGTGCAAGAGCTCTCGAAAAGTTTTCGGCTCACACAGAGAAAATAAAATCGCTTTTTCGTTGCATCACGTGGGTGCAATGTGCGAGAGTGCGTTGAACAGGGCATGAGGAACATGCAATGAAGTCGAGCAACAAGCTACAATTCTCACATATCAGTGCTCACCTCTCCAGAAATGTTTTCATCAACAGGCGAGCATTTCTATTTGGACGTGGACGGCTACCACGATGTTCAGCAGCTTGAAGAAGATCTGTGTCATTTGGGAGCCTCGGTTGAAAAGTTTCTGGACAAGCAAGTCGTCACGAAAGTCATCACCAACAAAAGAGAGGTGTTTGTCGAAAAGTTTTGTTGAATGTGTAAAATCGCACTCCAGACACAAGTTGCTGACATCTGGATTGTAAAGTCACCCCGACAGCTCCTACGTTTTGCCAGTTTCATCACAGGACCCTGGCGGTTTGACGAATAGAGTCCACAGTTTCAGTCAATGTCCTTCAGCATATATATCTATTCGCACTTCAGCAAGTGTGTTGCGGAACCAGGTACACTGACCAGTGTTCAAGTGACACGTTTTGAAGATTTCTGCATTGGTTTCAGGGGAAACACAACCGAACTCTTGCCACTTCCTCCAGTCTGCATCTCTCTTCTTCGAGAGCAGCTGCACTGGTGAAAATGGCAAAAAACAGCTGCGACAGTTCTTCTGCTCTGGTGAGTTGCTCTGCCCTCGTTCTTTTTTAGCATTCGAGGAAAGTTCCGTTTGAGCTGGATGAATTCTGTTGGGAAGGGCAGGAGTAGAGAGTCACATGCCACAAAATAATACCTCAGGCCATATGAGGAAATTTTTTGGAGTCTGCTGACACGAATTTTCGTTTCAATTGCAGACATGTGGACTATACGAGTACCCAAACTGAAAAGGTCCACTCCACACGAATGGCATTCTTTTCGTGTGTTGTCTATATCTGTGCCGAGAAATGTGAATGGGTGAATGTTGAAAGATGGCAGGAGAGGACAAAGGCAATGACATGTCAGCTGTTGTGTTACTGTGTATTTCGAAGGACAAAGCCCGTGAAATGGGCATCAAGGTGCTGCCGTTGAGGACTGTGTTGGGCATCATCGGACGCGACGCCGAACGAGGCGGGAGCACCCGATCCCCGTGGGAAAAGGCACAGAGCAAGGGCTCCCCCGCGAAACGTGCCATCAACCAATCCAAGCTGTGTACCAGGTCCGCACCTCGGATCCGTAAACTCAAGGAACCGTACATCAAGGTTGGTTTCTCATTTGCGCTGCCACCTGGGCGGCTGAGCGCGTTTTGTGGACTCATTGCACTTTTCACTGACGCGCATTTCTTCTGACAAATAGCAACCCCTGGGTGTCGAACCAAGAGACTGCTGGGAACCAACCGGAGGAGGGGGGGGGGAGTTTCGCCAACCTGTTCTCGATCCAAAAAATAGTTGGTGTATGGTGACCCCTCGCAAACATTTTTCCTGGGTGACTCGCTCCTACCTCTGGCGGATCCTGCCCCCCCCCCCATAATTTTGAGCGTCTCTCTCTCTCTCTCTCTCTCTCTCTCTCTCTCTCTCTCTCGCTCTCGAATATTTATTCACAATTGACTTCCTGCTTTCTTTGACAGATCGAAGACTCTTCTCGTGAGTTCTGCCCAGTGTACCAAAACTTCACGGCGTGCCCATTCCGAGACTTCTGCAGCGTCAAACCAGCGACAGTAGAATCTGCAAAACCCTTGAGAAAAAAGGACACAAGTGACAACCAACCTCGCGCTGTTTCAGACGACACCAAAAAGTCAAAGCGAAGGAGCAAAATTGCAACTCCTAGGGCGGGGTGCAGAAAACAAGGAGAAATGCCAAGCAAAAACAACGAAAACCTGAAACCCAAAGAGTCAAAGCAAACACGGCGTCCAAAGAATAGAATGGAATACTGTGAAATTTGTGATACAACTTTTACTGATCTCAACATGCATGTCAAATCCAGCTCGCACCAGAAGATTATTGGAGCGGAAGATTTCTGGATACAGCTTGAACAGTTCACAAGCACTCTTTTCAGTGTTGATGTTCTTGTGAAGCGGAAGACCTCAAGTTTGAACGCGAACCCCCAATCTGGGGACTTGATCTCATCTTCTACAAATCAGTCGTCTTCCATTGGGGACGAAAACTTTTCCAAGTACTCAAACAGTAAAACTACCTGTGATAACGGTGCTGAAAAAATGTCGACCTGTGATATTCAAACTGGCAGTGCTTCATCTGCACATAGTGTTGCTTTCCGAAGCGGTTCACGAGAGCACGAAACGGGGGGAATTGAAACCGAAGAGCTGAAAGAAGGACGAAGTCCCGAAACCGAAGCCTCCGCTGAGGATGAAATTGTGAACTGTGTGCCTGCAGGCAAATCTGATGACACTGGACAGGAGGAAGACAGGAATCGAATCAAAGAATGCTCGCGGCATGAAAGTGAAGAGCAGGGTAATGTGCACAAGGAGAGCTGTGATTCAGATATGAATGTGAATGTCGTCAGCAGGAGTGTTGTGTCCACGTCAACTGCGACGGTTGTCTCGACGTCTGACTCGAAATTTGAAACCAGAACTTCCGCAGAATCGACTATTCCGGAGACGACTTCAGTTGAATCTTGTACCGCAGCGGAATCAACAGGGAACACAACGCCTGACGGACTACAAGATGGACTCGACTTGAAAACCGAAACTGAAGCAAAGTTTGCAAGCACCTCATCGTGTGTGAGCAGTTCCAGTGCGAATGAATCGATGCCAGACGAGCAGTGTGATCAATCCATCAGTGAACTTGGAGAAAAGACCAGCCAAGTGGATTCGGAGGTGGATGGTGCAAGTCAATTGGGATCTCGTGGGTCAGTCAGTGAAAGGACGACCAAACGTGTGGAATCAGATTCGACGCACACCGAGAAACCAGGCAGCACTTTGAGTGTTCGGCCCACTGAACTCGGGTGCGGAAACAGAAATCTGGACCCAGATGCAGAGAACGATCCCCCCGGAGAGGACTGCGCTTCCGTTGCTTCAGATTGTGGCCCAGACGTCAAGACCACCACATCCCACGGAGACACAGGGGACGAAAAGAAAGGTCGGTGTGTTTCGGTGTGTTTTGCATGTGTGCACCTCTGTGCACGAATCGATGTGCCAGGGTTTCACGGAGTTGTCAACCCTTATTGCGATCTGCCAGCTCTGCCACACACACACACACACACACACACACACACACACACACACACACACACACACAAATTGACCCATTTGTGCCAATGCAAGAACTCGGAAACTTCACTTTCAGACTCTGAAACTGAACTTCCACTCTCCGCGTGCTCGTCCACACTGGGAAGTCTCAGCCATCTTGCAGGTGAGAATGCAGATCCTTTTAGCAGTTCGATTCATTTTAGATTTTGCGGTGCAATAATCACAGAAAACTTGATGTGCACGCTTCTTCTGTATTTTGATTTTCAAGACCAGAAAAAGCACTTCTTCCGGAAATAGTCACACAACATGTAATTTTCAGCCGAGCTCAAGGTTGGCAACACAAGTTTCATTGACGGCTTCGCAACGTTGTCGGGCATCGGCGAGACATCAAACTCATTGTCAGTGGACAACTTCACCATTTCTAGTCAACCATCAAACTCTCCATCCCCTGGGGGTCACCCAAGTGCTGCAGCAGTTGTGTTGGGCTTCGACGGCCTTCAAACCACCACAAATTGTTCATCAAATGGAGTCTGCGCCAACAGCAACACGGGGGAATCCAACGTCAAACTGACGGACTCAAGCACTTGTTTCACCGTGGATCATAGCCTGCTGTTGTCGCCAGCAAAGTGGACGGAAGGAGACACCGGTGCTCGTGAGCAGAGTGAAAATCCAGCTGTCAGTCGAAACAACTGCTCCGAAGATACAAATACCGTGAGCGGGAACGCCGGCAGTCCGGTTGCAGGGTTGGAAGCAGAGCTGAATATTTTGGTGAACAGTGTTGTTACATTGACGCAACAGTTGCAGCAACAGCAGCCATCGTACACTCCACGCAAGTGTCCCAATCCTGCAGGTGGTGCGGTTTCGGGCAGAGAACTTCAGTTGACAAACGGGCAAATCGAAGCTGAAATTGGTGGATTGCAAGAAGCTGGCGCAAATGGTGCGTGGCAAAATACTGAGGTGAATCCGTTCGCGATGCAACGACAAAGCAGCAGTCAAGAGGAGCCTTTGGTTGGTCAGCGCAAGCCTGGGATCCAAGCTCCAGTGTTCACGTCCCTGAGCGACGCGCCTCCTCCGATTGCCTCAGCTGATGAAAGCCACTCTGTCACTCCCAGAAACAAGGTCTTCGCGGCTCCGTGTGTCACGCCCCAAACCGCGCTAAACTGTCAGATGGCAGGTCTCAACATGAGCGACCGGCTTTTGCATGCTGCAGAAACCTGTTCCGTCAGCAAAAATCTCGACCTGAACCATGATTTCTCGGGTGGTGTTGTTCAGGACGTTGATAACTTCAGTGCGTCTTTGGACGAACTTCTGGACACACCGCAAAAGAATTCGTTTGATTACGCGTATTTGGATGGTGTGGTTCCATTCATTGGTGGAACTTCGTTCAGGAAAGAACACGCCTCTGCAAATGGAACTCACGAATTGCAGGATAACTTGGGTCTTGTGAATGGCACGGTGCTGCACAAAGGAGAATGCTTCCAAGAACCTGAAGGGATAGTGAACCAGGAACCAGTCGCGGAAAATCCGACTGGAAACGAAGGACAAAGTGTGAACAGCACTTTGCTGGAGCCTTCGGCGCTGGTCCCAGTCGACACTAACTGTGATGATGGAAAGCTCTCCGATTTCAGTGAAACTTCAGGCGTTGACTTGTGTTTGCCTGGAGATGATTTTCGAAATATTATGCACGCACTAGATGGCTGTGAATCGTCCAAAAGGTCACCTGAGACCACCCTCTCCCTCCAACCCTTCAGCAGTCAGGAGAGTGGGCTTGCCGAGGAAGTGAATACCTCGATGCCCACACTCACCCCAGAACGGTCATTTTCAAAGGATTTTGTGTCAGTTCCCACGTTGACATCAAGTGTTGAAAAACGACCCATGCCTGAGCTGACGCCAATACGTGATGGTGGGTCCATCAGGCTTGAGCCCGACAAATCTGCAGCGATCTCAAACTTCCAACCTGCTGTTCAACTCAACCTTCATGGCGTGCCGTCGGACGAAAATCTTTCTGAAACCGTCACCCGCAAGAAATTGTCACAACCATCCCAATGCAACGAAGTTGTGCAATGCGAAGAGGAAAGCGGAGAATCTGGCGGCAGAAATGAAGCGCCCAACACCCAGTCGAACTCTTCCCCCTCTTCCAGTGAAGTGAGTTCTGTGAGTTCGGCCTTCAGAACCCAACAGCCGGAACCAGTCTTCGGTGAAGGCTCCGAGTCCAGCAACCAGAGTTGGTACAATTCAGAATTCTCCGACTTGAAGGTCAACCGCGAGGTCGAGACGTATCACAAGAAGCTGGACAGAAAGTCTATAGATCTGTCCAGGAAGTTGGATGATATCATCGCGAACATCACCAGAAACTGGTCCATACAAGAGGAGGCTGGGAGGAAACCGTCTCATGCGTCACAGCGCTGCGCCTCAACGGCAGGATTGAATGTCTCCAGCCAGTTGTCCAGACAAAATCAGCCCCAGGGTGTGGAACAGTGCGAAGGAGAGACCTCCTTCAAGCCCACTCGTGCAACTATCAGCTGTGACGAAGACTCGAGCGAAACCAAAAATCAGGCAATGTCGTGGCATCATGCCAAGGATGACAGTGATGTGGATGACTTCCTTGAACTTCTCAAAAGTCAGGGCGATGCGTCGGAAGGAAACCATGCCAATCCAAGACACGTCAAAACTGAAGAAGTTCTGTTGGATGCCGTGGACGAAGACCTATCAGGAGAGAAGGGAAAAGTCTCGCGCAATTCGAAAATTGCTGACAGTGAAATGGACACTCTAAATGGGGTCCAGTCGGACGACACATCAAGTGACGGTTCCGCTTCCGAGTCGTCGGAATCGGAAAACCCTGAACCAAGCAAGGACCAACTGGACCGATCCAGGAACAACATGGGTGTCTCAACAAGAGAAAACTCCTGCGGTACTGTTGTGGGTGCATTCAAATCACTTGAACGGAAACCATACGTACAAATAAAGACAAAAGACGTAGACGTTGACGGATTGAACAAGACTGAGCCTCCAAAACCAAAAGACAGCAAGAGCAGCAGAGAGGACCTGGCGGAGACTTTGAAGCATGAGCAAGAAAGAGCACACATGTCCACTAGCTCCACATCTGACCGTTCGGAGTTCGTCAGCGAGCTTCAAGCTTCAGTGCACTCTGACATCCACAGTCTGTCTTCTGTTTCGAGTGATCATCCGACTCAAGAATACGAGGAATCACTGGTGGAAGATGCGGGACAGACATGTGCAGACAGTCGATGTGGCGTTATGCGTATCAACAGTCGAGAATTAGCAAGCACGACCGACTGTCCCACAAGCTCGGCTGCTCCAGTGACAACCAAAGACTATTTCGGCGTCGATTTGAATGCGAGTGGCGACAGCGGGCTTTCCACAACAAGCGGAGAATCCACGTTGGAGTACGAAGATCTTCAAATGGACAACGAAAACCAAACCATGATTGGTGGAATTGATGCCAAAGAGACGGACAGTCCCGAGACAACAGACAGACCCAAGCGCTCCAGGACAGCTGACACGAGTTGTGATGCGTCCGGCAGTGTGAAGCAAAATCGGACGGCGTGTGTAAAATCAGAGATGCCAAACGACCCAAACGCGCTCAGTGTTGTCCTGGACTCAGACTCACTGTTCGACGAGTTCCTGAAGGAGCTGGAGGGTGAGTATCCCGACGGCTCATTCAGTGCGTCCAGGTCGCTGCAGCACCGCTCAAAACCGAAGGGGAAGACGAAGCTGGTCGCTTGTGATGGGAGGAAGAGCTGTCAGACAGACCCGTCCAGGCCAAATCTGGATTCGCCTTGTGATCGAAGGTGTGAAAGCGGTCTCCAGCGGCAGAAGAAAAAGCCAGGTGTTCGGAAATCAAATGAGTTTCAGAAATGTGCGACATCTTCGCAGACTCCTGTCTTTGGAGAAATTCTGCAGTCTCCGCAGCCATCACTGAAAGTCACCATTGACTTGAGAAGCATCGGCTACACACCTCCGACAGGTCCCAGTGTGAATAATGCAGATCTGAGAACAACACCAAAAAGCAGACCGTGTAAAAAGGCGTCCAGAAAGTACGGTGCACGCAAGCTGAACCAGAATCTTGCGAACACGAAGCCCAGCGATGTTCAGAGAAGCGATCACAGCATGCCACAGAGGGAATTTCAGTCGTCCCCGTCGAATATACCGCAAATCCAGCGGAAAACGGTGATTTCTGAGTGGCTCTCGGCGGAAACCAAGAGCAACTTTCCACCCTGTACAAAACCAAGAACAGATGTCCTGAGTCCCTCGACAGAGCCCGTGACCCCTTTTCACACACCTCGTCCAGAGAAACGGACACTGGACGATTCTTCCCGTCACTGGACAGTACACCACTCCGGCGGATTGAAACTCAAGTTCAGCTCCACCCCGAAATCCTCCCCTGTTGTACCCTCCAGGACCTGCTCTCCGTACATTCCCCTGTCAGCCACAAAACGGGAATTCTGTTCGCCCACCAGTGACCTAGAAGACGTGCCAAGTAAGCGACGGCGAAAGCTCACGTACCAGCCTGGAACTCTCAGGTGGTGAACGAATACAGCGTGTGCAGACGGGGGGATATGAAATCGAATCTCTTATTTACACGAAGATTGGTGCATGCTCGGCATTTGAGCTGTCTGTTCGCAGTGCAGACGTCTGTTCGCGTGAATTCAGGGAGTCTCTTTTGAGGCGGTAATTGCTGTTGCTGGAGACATATTTTTTGCACAAGAAGAAAAGATGGTTTTTGCTTTGTTTGCGGACGAGTAACTTTGGGAAACGATCGCAATTATCTCGTCAACAGAAACCGCAGAAAGAGAAACACTGGTGAAACTCATCGTCGGTTCTTGCTGGTACTCGATTTATCTGATCCACAAGATGGTGTTTGCATTTTCTGATTCGGTGCTGACTGAAACAGTGTTGTACTTTTTAGAAAAGAGGAAGATCTGCCCTTCGTGTGGCGAAGCAAAAAACAAACAGGACCAGGTGTCCACCTCGACAAATGTGAAGTGATTTTTACGTTTTGGTCCTTCACGTGTTGTATTTTGTTGTATTTTGTATCTGCATCACGGGCCAAGATCTACTTGTTGGTGTCTCACACAGAATGCGAATAAAGATGTCAAGTTTAATGCAGGTGTACTTTGAAGAGGGGTCACCTGACCTTTTCTACAATTGTTCTGGAAGACGAACGGGAACAAATTTCTGCCAAGTCAACATCACAATTGTTGTATTGGACGCAAGTACAAACCTTGTACAAACCTTGAACGTTATTTTTTTAATTGCCAGGGTGCCTCTCCCCCCCCCCCCCCACCCCCGGAAAGGAGAACCCTGTCCCACGCGAAGGTCTGCGAAACTCACTGGTGGAATTACGCAACGACGTTTCGCTGAACGCCGCGTCAACGCCAACGTCGGGTGGTGTGTGGTGATTGGCCAGTGCCATGGAAACTACAATGTCACCTGTTTGTTTTGCTTTTTTCGACGTTGGCGTTGGTGCGACGTGCATTTGAGCCGTGCATAATCTCCCTGCTCACAGCTACCGGCAGGTTTTCTCCAATACGATGGGTGGGAACGAAACCGCAGAAAGAGAAACACTTGACCAGCGGTTCTTGCTGGTTCTTCGTTTGGCTCGTCCCCTACTTTAGCGCACCGAAGAACTTCACTCCCGAGGTTGAGAAACTCCCAATTTGAACTACAGCAAATGATCTCATCAGAAATCGCTTGAACGGATGACAAATTCAAAACTATTTGGCAAGGTTTGGACAGGGGTGAATTAGCAGTCAGTGTGTCGCGCTCGCATTCCGCACTGTGAAGAAGTGTTCGATGTGCACCCCCAAAAATGTTGCGCAGCCGCACTGAATGTGTTCAACAGATATGTACGAGGGGTGTACCAAAATAGACCGATCATCGCATATTACTCGGAGCTGTTTTTGACAATGAAGGCAGATTCTTTTGGAGCTTTTCTTTGGCAGACATGTGCACACAATGACAAGCTTTATGAAGGAATCAACAACAGAAAACTCCAAACATAACGATTCAAAGTTGCGCCTCGCACACAGTCTTTGATTGGACTAGCTGACAGTGTCAGGCTCTGATTCCGAGCTGCTCCAATCATCTTCTGAGTGGTCCAGGAACTCCGGGAGAGGAGGGATGTTGACACCTTTTCCCTCGAAGTACTCTCCTCCATTGGCGACACATTTGGCCCACCTTTTGGGGAGATCAAAGATGGCTCTGTGGAAGAAGTCTTTGGGCCATTGGAGGAGAACATGCCGAGCTTCTGCCTTGAGCTCATCCACGTTTCTGAAGGCATGACCCTTGAGCTCTTCCTTCAGCATGGGGAACACAGCATAGTCGCACGGAGCCATGTCTGGACTATAGGCAGGATGAGCCAGGAGCTCC
>JAAUXT010091093.1_pt1 | contig 32612 bp, 33 predicted proteins | sample 7278171 | NCBI WGS metagenome assembly JAAUXT01 (sample SAMN14350112, study PRJNA611818) | marine sediment metagenome | isolation source: surface marine sediment (1.8m) | place: French Polynesia: Moorea | collected 2018-08
CATTGAGAATGCAAGATGATTGGTGATGAAATATTTCAGTACGGAGAAAAAATTGAGTGGATCGGTCATATAAAAAGCGTGCCTCGTAAGACTTTCGACAAGCGTAACTTGTGAGAAAGCCCAAGGACTGCAGAAAGTGAGTGCATCACATTTTTGTTCTGCGGCGCCATACTCAGAAATCCAGATTCCATCTTTCACAGCTTGCGGTCCGCAAGGTTCCCCTGAGTGCAGCTGCGACCATTGGCCGTCCAACTGACCTGGTGGGCAGCGACTCCGAACGACCTGACATCAGTTCCGACGGACCAGATCTGACAGTGGCGCACACAATTCAATTGTCACGCCGATTCTCTACGCCATTTCAATCCTGGTTTAGGGCGCATTAAAAATAGATTATCACCCGCTATGTGACGCGCACTGATCACTGGTCTCACAAAGGGATTTTCGTCACTCTGCTCGACAGCTCTCCAGCATGAGGTGCATGGAAAGAACATGAAAAGGTGGCAAATGCCACCTCACAAAGAGCTGCAGGTGACACCTACGAGTATGAGTGAAATTTCTTTTCCTCGGTTGATTATGAAACAATAGTTGTGAAAAAAGTGAATCCAAAATTGAAGCAAACATTTCCAACATCTGTGACTTGGTTGGACTGTAGCTGGGTGTTCCGTCCAACAAGCTGACCACATTTGGTTTGGTGAACTGTCTTGGCGACCAAATCCTGCTCGACTTCCTGACACAAAAGAATGGAAGCAGAACCTGGGGCCTTCTCACCCAAGATCCATCAAGGCATCAAGTGTCTCAATGCTTTCATTGTGTTGCGCAGCACCAAGCCAGGAGCGAACAACTTTTTCGGTCACAGAGCTGCTGGAAGCTCGAGTCAAACCGTGCAAGACAAAGAGTTTTGTACGAACAATAGCAAATTCTGGGCTTCAGAAAGCCAAAGCAAATTGAGGCTCGTGGATGCACCTGTTTCGACACCAGCTCTGCACACGCGCTGCAGCTTCTTGTGCACAACCTGTTGTTCACCGCCCTCACGTTCACGCAAAGGCAACGTGCAATCAAGTGGATTCTACCATTGACAGAGACATTGACCACGCTTTTTCCAGGCACCTTCAAATTATTCTGTTCTTTGTTCAATGTGAGACATCATGTTTGAAACTGTAACTCCAGGAATTCCTCAATTTTCTTTGGCGACTTTCTGGCATCTGACGGACTTGTTTCAGATCTGCGTCTTCTGACGTCAATGTACATGCAGAAGGCCAATCCACCTTTTGCGAAAAATAGGCTAGCAAACACTGCATCCACGATACAAAATCTCAAACACACAACTGAAGATTTGTTAATTAACTTGCGGTTGCGGTGGAATGCCTTTTGACTATGGATTTTGGCAATCATCCCGCTGCTACGACAGACCTCTGCCTCCCACACAGGGTGAGTAAGTGATCAATGCCGCCGTTCAATCACGTCTAAATTTAGATCTTCAGCTATTTCAGCTTCAAGCCGAGATACTGCATGCGCAGAACGACAGACAAGTGCTCTTCACACACAAGTGCTCTTCAACGTACAAGTGCAGCACAAGTGTACACAAAAACAAGCATTAAGACGAACTACATGCTCAGTGTGTGTTACTCAGCACCCAAATGAGAACAGGTGCAGTGATGACCAAATCGCACACACACTGGTTTACACACACACACGCACACACACACACACACACACACACACACAACTCAGGGGCTTCCTTCCTTCTCACACAATCCTGGATCCTCATTTTCAAGGTGTACTGTTCTCTCTTTGCTGAGGAACGCACGCAGTTCCAGATGCATTCACTCACTCACTCACCACAGCCCAGATTAGATCCAGTTCTGCAGAAAGACCATTCTCTATCAGGCTGCTGTGCAACACGCGGGGTTGTTTTACAAACATACAACTTCTCCCTGTCGGATGCCTTTGTACCACTGGTACGATGGGGCTCTGCGGGATCCGCACCTTTCGTGGTGAAAGTGAATCGTAAACACCAGAACCCCCAGCGGCCAAGACCTCGGAAACAATCACTGAGTTACTTGATTTTGCACAAAATATTTTTACAAAATTTCGAAATCACCCAAGACCGACGACCATCAAGAGTCGAGAATTGTGGGTTCCCGGACATGCAGATCCCATCAAGGAAACAATGAATCAGTGGTACATGTTTTCGTCTTGTTGAATGACCGCAAACTTTGTCTGAGCACCCATTATCTTCCTTCCAAAGTATCATGTGCATGACACACTGCTCGAATAGACGAGCGCACTTTCATACTTAAAACATTCAGGGGAACACAGGTGTGGTCACAATGACCGTTCATGGCTTCGGCTTCTCGAATAAGCAACACAGAGCAACACTGCAGCCGTGGGTCAACTCACTTGTTACACGGACAGCAACAAGGAAATGTTCACAACAAACAAACCCAGTTTTCAAACAGATCCACGCACAGGTGTCATCACAACCAACTGGCTGAATGGGCAATACACAGGGTGGTGTGTGCCCCTCTCTTGGGGGAAGACCCTTGGTTCTGACATGAATATGAATGCCCCACAAGCCGCCAATGTTGCACAAAGTGGCCATAAAAATTCCACTGACCATGCCTTGCACTGTGCCTGTCACACAAACAGCTGTTGTGCGAGGGAGGCCAGATTCCATTGGACCTGTCAAGGAACCTTCCACAGTTCACCGAACAGACCCCCAGCTGTCTCACCTCTTGATGACAAACGTGTATTCAGCTGGGTCTGACAGCTTCAAGGTTGATCAATCCTGTGTTGAGTGGGCTTGGAGTTGATCTGGATGCATGCGAGCAAAGACTGCATGCACCGGAGCACTGGATGCACGGATGCAGTCCAGGATGGACGTTCCACACACGAACTTGCACAGGCTTCCTGTGTCCCTTCAAGGCACAAAACTGTCTTCTGAAGGTCACAACACACACATTGTTATTTGCACAAATTCTTTGAATGAAATCCCAGAAACATGCAAATCCGGTTTGTGGCTCAAAGCACTGACAGCTCATGATGAACAAAAATAAAGGAGCAGCGTCCCAACAAAAACACTGATTTCTCCGTGCCTACTCACCTGGGCGGTAGAAATGTGCAATGTCTCCATCGCTGGAAACATCACTGGCGCTTTCTGCGCCCGACATCCCGCTCAGGTTCATCTATCCTGGTTTATATCCAAAATTTCAATGCAAGATTTCCAAACACACTGTATCCCCCATTTTTGAGTGATCGGCAGTGTCCGGCAACGCTCGGGTCTTTCCGATTCAAAATCGCTAAACTGTGAACCACGCAAAATCCTGAATCGCGCGTTTCGTTGAGAATTCTTCTACCGCCCATGATTCCTACCGCAGTGAATTTTTCTTAACCACAAGGACGCCACCTAGCGCAAACATACACAAACGAAGATGTCTTCTACAGAGGAATCAGAGTGTGCCGTTAACGGCCAAGCAGAAACGGATTCTGACATAGAAATGGTGGATGAAGTCCCGCCACAACCCGAGAAACTCACTCCAGAACAGTAAGCGCATTTTGAGTTCAGTTTTAGATTGATCCACACAATTTGAGTGTGTAGAAAACGCATTCAATGCGGACAATTTGTTCCGTCTCGTTTCAATGGAGAAAGAAAATTTGCTGATCACGGAATTGAATCACAGACAGTTGGTTGAAGGAGGCTCAGAAGTGTTGGCCACTCAGTGTAGAAATCCTTTGAATTTCATGGTGTGCGAATTGTTTCAGTCACTGCAGTGTGGTTGTGCTCCAGACAAGATTTCATTTGAAAGAATGAGGTCGAGATCTAGAAAGATCCAAACGAGACATCAGTTGTTGCACCAAATGTGGGTCAGTTACAAAAGTGGTTTTCTTTGGCATTTGCGTTTTTCCATTGTGCACAGAGAGCACACGAGGAGTGAAGATGTCAGATCAACTTGTGTTGCGGATAGTCGTAACTCGTCCGTTCTGATGTCAGTCCAGTTTGTGTCTACACATCAGTGGATCTATTGAAAAATTGTGACCCGTTGACCCTGACCCTGTTGCAGAGTCGCGGAACAGGCTGACGAGAAGAAGAACGAAGGCAATGCGCAGTACAAGCAGCAGAACTACGATGCAGCGCTCAAACTGTACACTCAGGCCATTGGTAAGTTGAGTGCACAAGGGTCAGGGGAAATGTACGAGCAGATGTGGCGTGCATTGTTCAACGGCACAAGATACCAGACACCAGCTCCTCCCAAGACTGACTCGTGGGAACAAGCAGTGAATCTCGATTCCGTGGGATCGAACGCAAAAACAACCATTGGCGGAGAGATGTCATCATCTCACGCTCTTCAAAATGTTATGGAACAGCTGAGCTACCGTTTTGCGTTCTGTGGGGCTGGAGACCTTTGTCCCAATCATCACGTGACTTTGCAGGTGCACACACTCTTCGTGTACTGATTGTGCAACTTGAAAATTGCAGGACACAACCGATGTTTCGTGATTTGCACAAAGGGTTCGTGAAGCACGTGACAAAAGAACGTTTGTATTGCAGACATGTGTCCGGGGTGCGCTGCCTACTACGGCAACAGAGCCGCCACGTACATGATGCTGACTCGCTACGACTGCGCGTTGGAGGACGCGCGAACTGCCGTCCAGATCGACCCCAGTTTTGTGAAGGTGCGTCCCCTTCTAATCCCATCTGTCCGCGTATTTCCTTTCCAGCGAGGATACGTGCCAAAGTTGTTCACTCAGCGTGAACTGCTTTGAAACAGCGAGGCCGAGGAGTTCTCGTGACAGTATCATCATGCACAGTCCAACCAAACTTTCATCATGGACTGCTTTTCAACGTTCTGATTATGATGCGTTTTCAGGGTCACCTGCGAGAAGCAAAGTGTCACTTGGCGATGGGTGAGGCGGCGGCAGCAGTGTGCAGTTACGAGCGAGTATTGCAGCTTGATCCAAGCAACACAACTGCAACAAATGAGGTGAGGTCAGGCTGGCAATGTTCGGGGAAGGGGGAATGCGCACAAGTTTGTCAGCACCGAGCAACTGAAAGGATGGAGTGATCACAGGATACCCCGGTCGTGTTGGGTTTGCGTGGTCAGGTTCCGTATTGTTCGGTTGTAGCTGAAGCAGGCGAACACTGTGCAGCAGTTCCAGGCCGCAGCGGACGACTCCTACAGCAAGGGTGACTACAGGAAGGTCAGTGCCATCGTGCCTTTGTCACTGTTGAGATTTTGATCCATTTCTTTTGCTTCGAACAACAGAGAAGGTGCGAATGAATTCTCGAAGTTTCGCGCTTGATGTTGCCCACAGCAAAAGCACACAAAATTGCTTGCTCACAAAAGTTTTTTTTGTTGCAATTTGTCAGGTGGTATACTGCATGGACCGGTGCATTGCCATCTGCACCGAGTGCAAAAAGTTCAAAATCCAGAAGGCCGATTGCTTGGCTATGTTGAAGCGATACCAGGAAGCCCAGGAAATAGCCAAGTAAGTCCGAAACACTTCTTCCACTTGTTCCTGTTCACGATGCTTGTATTTGTACAAATGGTTGCTGACTGAAAGTCTCTCGGTCATTGCAGCGACGTCCTGCGGTCAGACAGCACCAACGCAGACGCTGTGTTCGTGCGCGGACTCTGCCTGTATTACCAGGACAACGTAGAGAAGGCGTTCCAACACTTCCAACAGACGCTGCGTCTCGCACCCGACCACAGCAAGGCCAGAGACGCGTACAGGGTGAGCACAGCGAACAGTGCGAGACAATCCACTGTCGGCAGGTCCCAGGGTGCGATCAGCTGTGTGCACCGCAGTCAAGGCGCAAATTATTTCCGTTGTAGAAGCTGTCATGATGTTGCCGTTTCTTCGGCTTCCAGTTGGAGACGAGCTTGCGCTGTGCAGCTGTGACTGTGTGCTTGAGCAAAGTTTGTTGTTTTTTCTCGCAGCGCGCCAAAGTATTGAAGCAGAAGAAGGAAGAGGGGAACGAGGCGTTCCGACGTGGGAGGCTACAAGACGCCCACACCCTGTACAGCGCCGCGCTGGAAATAGATCCTCAAAACGTATTCACTAACTCCAAACTGTACAACAACCGTGCCACCGTCCTGTCCAAGGTGAGTGCGTGCTGGTTGGTCAGAAGGGCGAACACCTTGTGGGAAAAGTACCTTTTCCTTTGCTAGTTTGTCTGGGTTCTATTGTCAAGTTGTGTGCCATGTATTCGCGGAGAATATCGGTGCAGCAATGTATTGATAATTGTTGCAGTTGAACCGAACTGAGGAGGCGATCGCCGACTGTACAGAGGCAATCAAACTGGACGACACGTACCTCAAGGCGTACATGCGGCGTGCCAAGTGGTCAGTATCTTCAGTGATGTCGTGTCATTTCCATGTTCCTGATCTTCATCAACGTCATTGGTGTCAGAACATTTTAGGTCAGTTGCTTTGAACGCAGATTCCCAAGCATCGGTTCCAAGATGACCAACTGCCCGATTGCTGAAACGTTCGCAAGCTTTTCGTCGCGTTGTTTGGGACCTGTAGTGTCACACTTCGTCCAACCCTCATTCCACTGTGCTTTGTTTCTGACAGTTACATGGACAGCGAGCAGTACGAGGAGGCAGTACGAGATTACGAGAAGATTTACAAGATGGACAAGAGTCGAGGTGAGTGTGCCGGGGTGCTAGAAATCTACTGAAAGTGCACGTTTGTGAGTCGGCTGTCACCCTGTGCAGGATGTTGAATTGCATCGGCTTCGTGCACGAAACGTTTTTTGTCACAACACCTGACTCGCAAGTCTTGAGCCAGGTCAATTGAGTACTGCAACTGCAGTTTCCATTGAAAAACATTGAATTTTGTTGCAGAAAACAAGCGACTGTTGTCGGAGGCGAAACTGGAGCTGAAGAAATCGCAGCGCAAGGATTATTACAAGGTGTTGGGGATCAGCAAACAGGCGACAGAGGACGAGATAAAGAAGGCGTACCGCAAGAGGGCGCTCATCCACCACCCCGGTCAGTGCTCACTCACGCAGTGCGACAAATTCGAGTTTGTGGTCAAGAAGGAAGGTCAAGTCTGCCCGTCTGTTTGCAATTTTCCCGAGTTGGAAATTCTGGACACGAGCTTCGTCTCAAGTTTCTGTCATCCATCTATCTGTTCAGATCGCCACAGCAGCGCGACGGAGGAAGTGAAAAAGGAAGAAGAGAAGAAGTTCAAGGAACTGGGAGAGGCCTACAGCGTGTTGAGCGACGCCAAGAAGCGCGCGAGATACGACAGCGGGCAGGACCTGGAGGACCTGGGCGGGTTCGGAGGTGAGTCGCTTCTGCAATAACAGTCAATGAGTCAGTGAGCCTGGTGGGCAGGTTTGGGCCCACAGGTACCAGGGCAGAGTATGGACTGGACGTGGGTAGTGGGTTGAATCGTTGGTAGAGTGTGGAGAAATGTCCATCGACCTTCACAAAGCACTGGTCCAGCTGTCTGGATGTTGACAGGTTCCACCAATTTCGCTTGAAAAGACATCAAATCAACCACCACAGATCTTCAAGATCGCGGAATTGAGTTGTGCCTGTTTTCTCTGCTTGCAGAATTCGACCCCAACAGCATTTTCCAGACATTTTTCGGAGCTCCGGGCGGAGGTGGATTTTCCTTCCAGAGCGGAGGATTCGGCGGCGGCGGCGGCCACGGAGGGGGATTCCCAGGAGGATTCTCCTTTCAGTTCGGTTGATGCCGAGCTGCTGCACCTTAGGACAATTAAAAATTACACAATTATGTTATTTAACGGTATTAACGCCAACCGGCAACGGTCCGCATAATTCTGCAGTCTGTGTGCACATGGAAATGACAGGACATTGATGCCACGCATCAGAGGTGCGCTTCAGAAACATAGAAATGACGACACAGAGTCACCTAGAGTGACGCGTCTGCTGTTGCTATGGCAATGAACCCGAGCGTTTCGTGCCACTTGCAACCATCCTACAAGTGTGGATATGGTTGATGGGAGTTCATCTCAGTCGCTCGACTTCACAGAGGGCGACTGGTCTGGGTGATCCAGTGCTTGCGTGCGTCGACATGCGTGCTTGTGGTCATTCAGGGTTCGTTTTCTTTTTTGCTTGCTTGATGGGTATTTCTGAGTTCTGGTCACTTGTAGTTTTCGTGTCAATTTGGCGGTTATAAAGCGATTGGAAAACTTTTTTTCCCCGAAATGCCCACAAAATTTGAGGTCCATCTTGTGATTTGTGTCAACTTCAGACTGGACGCTGTGGAGCGTCACAGCACTTCGAAGTGCTCTTTGTTTTCAGGGGAATCTGGGCTCCAGGGGTGGGCTTTTCTCTGCAGAATTGTGCGCCGATGCCCAAAACGCGCCAAGACAGAACCGTGTCATCACTTGTACAAAAGAACGTGAAGCGAGTGAGTTTCCTGGATGCGTCAAACCACGCGTCTTTGTAGTCATGAAAGATGTGGACGGGGGACCTCGGAGAAGCCATTGCATAGTTGTTGCACCTCCGCCGCCCGACAGGCCGACACGCCTGGGTGGGGAAGTGACTCAATGCAAAGGTGTAACCAACCCCATTGGTGCTAATGCTTGCTTGTAACGCTCACGGGCTTGCAACGCTCGCGGAGACTGCGCATCTGTACTGGTGAATCCTCTGCCTAGAAGACCAATTCAAGACATTTTCGAACTGCAGAGAATCGTGTTTCGAGCCTTCATGTCTGAGGGAACGCCAACAATGACCAACTCAGGTGCGATTCTAAACCTGCAGGTAGCAATTTTCGTGCATTGTGCGAAAGACAGGTTTTGCGCCAGAGCAGTCCCTGGAAGCATGTTTGCGTCGAAGAGCAGTAATTTGAGTCTGCGTCAGGGGTGCATATTTTCATTCTCCTTTGAACCAAATGGTGCGCCTGAAGGCACACAAGATACTCGCAGAGTCGGCGATCGCACAGTGATGTGTCGAACGGCAGGCGGCATGGCGTTTTGGTGGTTGTTCAGCCCAATTACATGCTTGTTTTGAATGCAAAAACCTGTCAAATGTGTGCTGATACTTGCACAACGATTTTACAGTGCGCAGATGCAGGGAGGAGCGGTCTTGGTTGACTTGGTTTTGTTCAACACGCATCCGTTTCACAAAACTGGAGTTGCCGAAATGCGGGTGCTTTGGGGTGTAACGCGTACATGCTTTTGTTTGCCGATTTTGACAAGGTATTTTTTCTGAATAATGTAATTCAGAAACTTGGATCCTTCTGGAGAGTTTTCTTTTGCCGAAGTGTTTCCGATTGACCATTGTGTGACGGTTTGTGACGATTCAGGAAAGGGCGCATCACGCGTTGCTCTGTGTGTGTGTGTGTGTGTGTGAAACAGACAGATGGCGGATTTGGCCAACATTTCGACTTGTGGAACATTTCCACGGACAGCAACTGCCAAATCTCGTCCTTGTATGTGAGACCAATTGTGTCTGTGTGTGTGTCTGTGTGATGTCTTCTTTTTGTGCAAAATTTGAAAAAGAAAACATTTCGGTCGACGGGAAACCTCCGCTTAGTGTTGCCAGGCCCGTAAACCTTCGTACGAACAAGTCAGGGAAATAATGGGTTCTGAAGATCGTTTTGATTTCGGCTGTTTTTCTTGCCTCTGTGCAGTTCACCGTGATGAATTCGAAGAGACACGGGGTGCACAACTTGTCGCGTATGTGCAACGTGAAAGACTTTTGTGACAAGACAAACGACAAAGGACACGTCCCAGTCTTATCAGCACGTATCTCGTGATCGATGCTGAGAGTTTTACTCTCTCACTTTCCACCGAGGTGTGATGTGTTTTGCGGTCGTATGGGGTGTCATAGTTTTGTGCGGCGAACGGTTGAATGTGGATTTGCACGATAATTCAGGACGCGCTGTTCCTGTTGTTGATTTCTCAGGTTTTCGTTCTCGGCTTGATTTTCTACACACGTCTTGTGAATGAAGAGCAACGAAACTCCTGATCAAAGACGTTTCTTTGTGGTCACATGAGATTCGATGCATCCCAGTGTGGGCCTTGATCGTGCGTGAATCTTTTCCAAATGTTCAAAAGAAGGGAAACCTCCGCTGTGGGTCTTGTTGTCCTTTGCTTTTGTTTTCCGTTAGCATTTCGTTTCGATTTTAGCGGTCGCTCCACAAGAGCTGTGAATGTTGACCCGATTTGGTTTCTGTGACTGGAGAATCCAGATGGAAGTGGCCGTCAAAATGAAAAGTGAGAGTGAAAATCGAAGAATCTCAAACCAAGTTCTGTGTTGATTTTGCTGATGCAAGTCAAGCATGTTTGGGTGCTTTTAGAGAAATCATGTTCTTGTTTTGCTGCTTTCTCCTCACGTGTGTGATACGATAGGAATCTACGACCGGCTTTCTTATGTGTGTCGGGCTCTTCACCGAATGATTTGACAAGCGAGTGGGTGCGTTGTCCTCGTGGGTGAAAGTGAAGAAAAATTGTACAGTCATTGATTGTGATGTGTACAGTGTACATGAATAAATTTCGCAAAAAAAGGTAAAAATGAGTCTTTTTCATTGTGTGTGAAAAGCGGTACTTCTGTTGTGGGGTTGTGTCGTTTTGGTGTTGGTCGTGGAGAAACTTTTCTGCCCTCGTAACATGTCATTCACAACAAGCGTTCTCTGATTGCAGAGTATGTATTTTTTTCGGAACAACATAAGAACATCAAGGTCGAAGTGATAAAGAAAAATAGCAAAATGGGAAAAACTCATTTCAATTCAACGATTCAGAATCCAACCTCACTTTTCATCAAACTGGTTTGAACAGTAAATTGGCTCGTGCAAATGTTCATCCAGGCAATCAAAACAAAAGAACTCAAAGCACGCTGAAAGAGAATGCGAAATTCACACACAAACCAATTGTCTTCGCGTCGAGGTAGGGTTGTTCGGACTGGAGATTGCGTCTGCACAGCCCAACAAAAAATACTTTGCCTCCTGATTTCTGGCGTGTACAAGAAACATGTTTGTCAAATTTGAACGTGAAGTTTCGCGGAGGAAACAAAGTACGAGTACACAGGTCTGGAAAGGCACATTCAATCGGCTTTTCAAGTCTGAGGTGCGAAGGCTCGGGTGGCTTTGGCTGCATAAACATATGAAAGGATTGAAACGGGGAAAATTTGTACTGGTGTACACTTTTGTCAGTCTGCAGGAAATACATGACGCCCATTTGTAAATCTGCACGGTCCAGCCGGTCCCTGAAATGTCTTGAATGTTCGATCGCAGGTTCTGTGCATGAACACGACGCAAAACAACTCAAAAGCAAGATATCTTTCAGTCCGACACGAATTCGTCGACACACGGGCCGACTGTCCTTGTCGTGGTTTCATGTCCTGTCGCGTCTTTTTCTGCTGAAGAAAAGGGACAGGACCACATCCCCTTGCGCACATTTCAGCGAACAAAAACTCTTGCGTGTCCAATGAATCTCGGATCAACCATGTTTGGCAAGTGGATGACGTTGACTTCAGTGATGTTGGTTGAAACTTTACTGTGTGCAGCCTCTGTTGTTGGTTTAGTGCCTGGCCATCGCCTGCATTCCCGGTCCGTTTCCTGAAACAAAAGCGTGTTCTCCTTTGCAAAACTCTGCAGCCGAATTTCGCTGAAGATCCGCCCCAACCCCAAAGATCGTATCAAGCTCAACAAACAGTTTCTCCCGTTCAGCTCCTCATAGAAAACCCGATTTTCCAGCTTCCGCCCCATCTGGGGTGCCACTCTAAATCCTGGCTTCTCGCATTGCTTTGAACAGCGGTACAGAATGTTTCACCACGTTACCTTGTGAAATGGCCTTGATTTCTTGCGATTCCTGCGCCAACGCGCAGAGCGGGCAGAGACACCAGACGAGGAAGTCGTTGGCCGTGGTGCCCTCTATCGCGCGAATCTCCCGCAGGTCCCCTGGTGGAGCAACCAAAACAACACGTGATTTGCACAAAATGCTGTGAAAAAAAATCACAACAGTTTCAAGGGGTTCCTGAGTCCAGCCAGAGCCCAAGTCTTGATGCTCGAAAAAATTGTTTCCTCTCCGTGTGAAACTGTCCTTGATGACTTGGCCCGAACTCCAGGAACGAACCTTAATCGGGGTTTTCCCCGCTCTTTGATTCACTTCAACAGGAATACGTTCTGCTGTTTTTAGCATCAAGCAGGAAAACAGTCGTTAGCTTTAGTCAGTGCCAAAAGAGTCACCACCAAGTTTTGAAAGTGAAGAGCATCAAAAGGCATAGATTCATTCCAGACAAAACGTGGATGGAAATCCAGACATGATTGTCCGGTGACTGGGTGGAAGTGGTTCTGACCTCGAGTTCTGACGGCGCACAGCAGATCCACGACGGGAACCATGAAGAACACGACGTTCAGCAAAAAGTTCTTCCCCGTGGCCTCCGCATTCCAGCCGAACTGAAACATGCAGAAAATCTTGTTCTTCATGAGCTAATAGGACGGTTTGAGCACACTTCCTGAAGATTCAGATACACTATACTTCCTGAAGATTCTTGGGCCATTTTTTAGTGTTTGATTTTTCTGGTGAAGCAAACGGTGCCCACCTGGACACAGGGACAGAGGAAGGACATGATGCAGATTCCGAAGTCATTGAAGCAGCCGAAGAGCCCGTGACTCCACTCGTTGACGTGCGGCTGCGCACGCTGCATCCTGCAACACAACTGAGCCTCTGAACCTGATTCTGACCAAACTTCAACACAATGTTGACAGCGCTTGAAGTGCACTGAATCAGGTCTTTTTCAATTTTCTGCGAGTCCTCGTTCAGCGCTTACCTGTGGTTTTGTCAAAAAGTTCCGCTGCGAACAGGGGAGTGGCGGCTCTTTCCCCTTGGAACTTCGTCTTCTGTCAGTGGCACTGAAAATTCACAAACTGGATTCAAACTTTCACCGAGTGACAAACATTCAAAACGACAGACCCTTGTCTGTCTGACTATGTCCGTGACTTTGTGGCAAGCATCGTATTGTACGAAGTGCAGGGAAGGGAACAATCGATAAGAAACCCAGATCCAGGCAGAATCTTATTGATCGAGACCAGTAACACAGCTCGAGCAGGTGGTTGGTGAGTGGTACGATGCTGAGATCCATATCAACGCACCTGCTGCCACAAACACATTGGAGAGGAATGAACTTTCTCCATCACCAGGTCACAGATTTTTGTCTCTCTTCTGGACATCGAGGACACCACTATTTGCTGTGTCTTTTTTCGGACACAGGGCGTTGGCCGAGCAGCTCCATATCTGATGCTTTGTTCAAGGAAGACACGTCACATCAAGATTGTTTGGTTTGTCCAGCTGCTTGTTGTTGTCCAAAACAGACAACGCCCTTTAGCACACGCACAGTGCGTGTGTGCTGAAAAGAAAGGGCGTCCTTTGAAAGCAAAGAAGCAAAGCCAATTCACCTGTGGTCTCTCTTTTCCACCTCAGTCAGTTAAATCTTCCAGAGTGAACGTGTTCTCCACTGACTGATTTCGATTCCATCCTGCAGTGAGACAAAGCTGACATGTATCCACAAAACACTGTTTTCTTGTTACAGTTCCCACAAAGGTTGAAACATTTCTATTGCTCGCAAACGGGGCAAATGCGATCACAGTGCACTGTTTCGTACAGGCAGAGTTGCAGTCCCAATCAATCGATGTGATGGACTGGACAAACGACTCGGTTGCTTACATTTGGTTTGGACTCCAAAAGAGGCGGTTTTACCTGCAGTGTTGAAACAGGAAGCTGGAATCGTGGTCTTCGGCAGCTTTATCTTCCGTCAACTGCACCAACAGCTGCAGTGAAAACACACACCTTCGCCTTTCAACGCACTCACGAAAGGCTCCACGAAAGTGTGAAAAACATTCAAAGCAAAAACTCAGTGTATTAAAAATCCTGCATCCAGCCTCACTTGGTCTTTCCTCTGCGGACTCAGTCTGACATAAAGTTGGCAACAGGGTGAGGATCCTTGGTTTGGTGAAGTTGGAGATGGTCACAAAATGTCAGCTTCCAGTGAAAGGTGCTGCTGTGTTTTCTTCTAATTTTTGGCAAGAATAATCCTTTGAGAAAATGACGAATCAGAGATGAAAATGTTCCGGTATATAATCATCACGATCGGTGAGTTCGCGTTCAACAGTGTTGGATCTCAGTGTTTATGCTCAGAATTTGTAAATTATGATATTCCCATGTTCTTCAGGACCATTGTAAGGGATGGCGTGGCGCTTCTCCATGTCAATCAGAGCTCTGTGGAAATTGTCCAGTTTCTGCTGCCTGGAGCCTGAGGCTCGTGAGAAGAACTCCAGAGCCACGTGATGCGCGGCCGACAGGATGCTGGTCGGGTTCTGCTGCTGAATCCTCTCCCGAGTTGCGTACTCAACCCCCAGGTTGATTCCAAAATCTCTGAGATCGTCCCAAGATGTGATCGTTCTGCGGACCTCGGCCGTCATGTATCGCTCAGCAGCGATGTCGACCTCAGGGATCTGGAAATCAGAATATGCACCAGTGGCATTTCCTCTTTGTGTGGCATGCAGCTGTTGAGGTTTTTGGGAATCAGATGTGCCTGAGTTCAAACAGCTTTCTCTCACCAGCAAAGTGCCAAGAACCAGAAACGCACCTTTATTGCACTGGACGAGTTGGGAACGTAGATGCGGGAAGAAAACAGCTCCACAGGCATTGGCTCGTTTGTGGTTTCCACCGACATGTGGACAAAGCCCTGAAACTCTGATTGGGTTGTCGAGTCAGCTGCCATGTTGTTGTTGTCTGCCAGCTTGAAGTCGAAGTGGGCAACGTCAGACGGTTCTTGCAGACACAGGTGACAACACAGACCACAGATGTCCCCAATCGTTTTGGTCTGAAATTTTTGAGCGAATTATCAGTTTGATTCGTGTGCGTGGTGCATGCAGTTCCAATTTGACAGGACGAAAACCGACAAACTGACTTGCCTGTGTGAGAGTGTTGGTTCTGCGGTCCCAAGTTTCATTGGGCAGCAGATGACTTTCTCTGCCCCACTCAGCATCGCATTTTGTTCTGGTCACCAGCTTGTCGTCCAGATTGACCTTGACAGAAACACCGACATCTCTCTCGGTGACGGGAACCCTGCCAAACAGAGCCTCCACCTCCACCAAATGCTGAAACCAGAAAGGCAATGAAACCGTCACTTTGCAAGAACTGGTGCAAAAGGCCCATTGTTCTTTGAGTCGCTCGGTGGTACCAAACCCTTTTGCTCTGCAGTGGAAGGCTTCGACAAAAGAGAGAAAACCCTGTACCTTTCTGAAATCCTTGATGCCGTACAAGTTGCTTGCGAGGTATGCCCTCACAGACGCCCGCGGTGTTCCATTGTGAGCGAAGACTTTGCCAAAAATCAGGGCTTTGAGTCTGTTTCGGCACAGCGTGTGGCACGATGTGCACACGAACTGGCTGAAAGACCTGGTGGAGACCGTCACTTTGGAGCTGTCGACTGTGTAACGAGGAGTTGTTGAGGATGATAACAACTCAAAAGGTTCTCGTTTGTGAATGTCTCCATGTCGAACACAAATGAATTCAGAAGCTGAATCGCCGAGAGTTTGTGGAATCTCAACTGAAAACTCTGGGTCCTGTTGAGCATTTGGCTGCTCATCTGGGATGAAGGTGAAGTCAGGAACAGGAGCCACGAAACACTCATCCTCTGGAACGACTGACAGGAAGCTGGCAAAGGACGTGAGGACGCAGCCAATGAGAAGTCCGTAAGTTTCCTCTGGGATGTGAAGTTTGACGTCAGAGTCCAAGTCTTGTAGAACGGTGGGCAGTCCTGAAGCTCTTCTGCAAATGTACTTTTTGTGACTCTTCGTCATTGAGGCTGAGTAGTGTTGATCCGCAGATGGGTTCACAGGCAGAGATGGATCTCCTGAAAGAGACGACCGAATTTGAAATTTTAAAAGGAAATGCTTTTGCACAAATGCCGGATTGCCTGACAGATATCATGCAAGAAAACGTTTGACGTTCTGTTGCGTGTGAATGCGTTAATTGACAACTCACCCAAAACTCTTGAAGCCAACTTTTTGAGGGACAGACCTGATGCAAACGAGAAAACAACAATTGTGCAGGTTTTGAGAGATCAAGAACAGCCACAAACAACGAAAAGTGTCCATCCATTGCAACCCACCTGAAAAAGTCTGCAGCGATCGCGTCTCCTGAAACCAAGTGCCAAAAATCTTCCGATTTTGATATTTCTGGCAAACACTGTCTTGCTTTGAATGTGTCAATTTTCATTCATAAAGGGGTTGACTTTCGATACGATACCACTGACAAGTTGTATCTTTCTATTCTGTCTCCTTCCATTGCGAAGAGACCGTGGCTGTTGTGGAGGCAGAGGCCGTGAGGAAAGGTATGAAACAGGCAGAGTGTTTGACCAGTGACGGGGTCCAATCTGTACACGCCAGGCTCAAAGTTTCCAGTCCACGCGTGAAGCGACAAGTACAACTGTCCTGCTGCATCGCTGCTCAGTGATTTGATGTTGAAATGCTTGTTGGATCTGAACAAACTGGACGAGTTGAACAAGTTTTGAATGCTCTTGAGAGGACCTGGCAGCACTATTTCCGTCAGAGACAACGCTTCAGTTTCAGCTGGGAAGGTGAAAGCTCTGAAGGTTCTGTAGCCGCCTTGAATTACTGCTCTCAAGTGTGCTGAGTAGGACATGGTTTCCACGTGTCCAAATGTGCTGGACTGTGGTGCGAATGTTCTCACCAGAACCAATTCGTCGTTTTGCCACTGCAGCTCAGACACGTTGTTGGAATCAGACACAGAAAACACCGTGTTTGAACTGCTGGCAAAGAACGAATTTTCAGGACCTCTGCAAATTGCTGTTGAGTTGAAACCAGAAAATACGGCCTTTGTTGTCTTGTCACTAAAATTGTACATTCTGATTTGAGTGCAGGCACTGCAGGCCTCGAGCAGACACTGAGGGTTCTGAGGATGCTTCAAAAAAGTGCATCCGGAGTGGGAGCATTGGCTTTCCATCTCTGCTGGGAAATCTCCATTCTGACAGTTTATGATTGCGATCAGGTCCTTGTCACTGTTCAGGTCTTTGTCCCTCTGCCTCACCCACAGTTCGTCTGCAGATTTTTGACACATCTCATCGAAGTAAAATCCACGCCTGGGCAAAAAGACCTGAACAGGTTCCAAATGCAGACGAATCACCTGCAAACAAAAAACAACTGGTGGCTTCTTGAACACGTCTCGGTAAAAGCACCAGTTTGGCTGTCGTGTGTTCCCAAACCACCCACCTCACTGGATTCTTCTGTTGTTGAAGAACGAGAAGAAGCAGAACCGGATTCAGAGGATGTTTCGTGCGCCACCTGCGAAGGAAAATTTTGTCTCGCGGTGTATGCAGAACCGGTCCGTGAGAGTTTCTGCTCGGTGGGCAGCAAGGTCTGGTTGTGCCGGAGGTGGAGTTGAATTCCTGCACTCACAACATTTTCCCCCTCATAAGCAGTGAGTGTTTGGCTCTGTACGACACTCACCTTGCTACAGGCACCACGCAGCTCTGTGAGTGAGCTGGATGAGAGAGAGGGACACCGTGTGTCACCATCAATTTCAGCATCCTGATCATTGTAGGAACTGATCCCTGGAAGGTCCTCCTGAAACAAATGAGAAATTGGGTAAATTTTCAACGCATTCCAGCTGAGAAAAGCTTGCGAGGTGGGCTCGAAACGCTGTGGAGTTTTATCAGATGTACGAGAGACCGCTTGACTCAACTCTTCACCTGATCGAGTGCGCTGATGTCCGAGTCCCCATCATCAGCGTCATCTGACCGCTGCGGTTCCGGCTTCGGCCCTGCGTCGTGCGGTGGTTGCAACTGCCAAAAACAGATTTTCAGCTTGGTATCCCGATATTTTTTTCGCAAAGTCGAGTCGATGACCCGAGGATTTCAGGGATGTTTTGTGTGACAGCTTCATCCTGCTACCGATATCGCTGCCAGCGAATGCACAAGCAGATAAATTTGAAAGATGCATGAGAATCACACTTGCAAGCGGAACTTGCCGAAATTTGGAAGCATTGGTAAACATCGCAGACATTCGACACTGAGGAAGTCAGAGCACCGGTATGGATCCAACGACCAAGGATGCGACCACCGACAGTGCAACCCTTTTTCACCCAGAAGAATGTTCATTCGCAAGTTTTGTGTCACGAGATGGAGCTTGGTGGCTTGCAGTTTCGTTCCGGGGTGCTAAATTGTCATGTCCGAAGGTACATCCTTGCGAGCTGCACCTTCGCTGGAAAATGAAAATGCTAACAACTGAAAAATGGTCCAACCTGTGGCAATTGAACGGCGATGACCTGTGTGTTCTCCAGTTGTGTGCGTCCGAACAGAGCGGGGCAGATCTGTAGATTCCCGCAACGCGACAAGAATCCTGCCATTTCCACTGAAATGAAAATGAGTTTTTCTTTCTTGACTGACTCCTCTGAACATCGGTCCATTTCTTGTCCAAGGTCCTGCATTTCCATGCTTTGTGTTTTTGGACGGCCGTTTGACTGACCTCAAGTTCTGCTTGTATCTTCGAAGCTTCGTGGATGACAAAACTTGCATTCACACGAAAATCACGAGATTATCAACAAATATGTGCCTCTTTTCTGGTTGGTTGCGAAAACCCACCCGTTGACGTCAAAGTTGCACTTGATCGCACTTTCAATTAACTTATCAGTTACACCACTCTTACGAGTTTCTCGAAAAACTGTCAGGTATATGGAGCAGAGCAAAAAGTTTTTGTGTGTATACACTGCGTGGCAAGAAGAGAACTTCACGACCACTGCCCCCTTTTCGTCTATGCCACAAAGGGATTTGCGAATCTTGCAATTTAAGGGTCGTCCTTGGTCTTGGGTGTAACAGCAGGGCAAACGCACGCGGTTCTCGCAGTGCAACGCAGCGCGTTTGTGCTCACGTGAAAAAGTGAAGGCAAACACAACATCGAAAGTCTGTTTGTGATGCTTTTGACAGGTCACATTTTATCATGATTTATCACAGTCGCTGCTGGTGGTTAAAAGATTTAACCACTGTTTTTTCCTCAGTTGGCAAGATTCTGCGTCTGTCACGAAGTTGACACAGATAGGTACGAGTGCTGCAGAATCTGAACAAAGCGAAAATTGATGTCAATGCAATTACCGTTGACAATTTTTCCTGGTCGAGCTATCGTTTTCTTCTTTTTGTTGCTGTTGAGAACATCGGGTTTTCCCAACTTTTCAGAGTCAAAACAAGAAAATTATATCCTCACGCGATCTTATTCACCCCATGTTTTGAATGTCAGGAACTTTCTCAGGCCATTTTTATCTTCTTTTCCAATTTTTTCTTGAATTTCCAACACACCTCAAGACCTCTGCAATCTGAAGTGGATCAAATTGGAGAAAAATGCAACGATAATGCAAACAAATGGCTCACGAAGAACAAAGAGCAACGAACATGACGAACATATCTGGTGCGATCCCCAAACTCACACTTACGCGTGTGGCAGAACACGTTTTCACACACCACTCACACTCGTTCACACGTTGTTGCGTGGAACCGCAACTTTCACACTCCCTGACTTCAACCGTCCGCGCTGAGTGCGTGCTGACGCCTTCTCGACCTCAGTCTGTCAAGTGCTGCATTGTCTGATGTTTCTCTTCCCAGGATCGTTCAATATGTTTTGGAACATTTTCGAGGTGAAGAACGTATTAGGTGGATGAACAACTTCGCATTTTCGAAAGTCTGACATGATCAGTCAGCGTCCGCTGCCTTGGGGCGCAGCGTCCAGTTGCAGTTCTCAATGTGATTTGAAGCCCGATCCTCCATGTTTTCCTTTGGCACGAATGGCTGCACTTGCATTTTTCCGATGTTCTGGAAGCCCTCGTAGAATTTGCTGAGTTTCTCTTCTCTCGTTCCTTCTGCCTCACTGTAGAAGTGGAAGGCGACCTGGTATGCCCCCAGGAGGATGGAGGGGTTGTCGTTTTGGATTCTCTGCAGCTCCGTTCCACTGAGGCCCAGTTCGATCCCCAATCCAAATACATCATCCCAGGAAGAAATCAACTTCTTCATCTGCCTCGACATGTACAGAGCTGCAGTGTTGTCCACCTCCTGAAAAGAAACGTTTGCATGGTGTCTGACTGATTGACATTGTGACCATGCATGGCCATCGGTGACACTTCATTTCGTGTAGGTTACGGAACCCAGACGAGACTTTTCCAGTGGTTCAAGGGGTGCGACCGAACCTCGGAATCAATACCCTTCTCAGGTTCGGGTTGGGTCCCTCTACCTTTTTCTCATTGTGATATTTTGTTTTTGAGAAAATTAAGGCAAAATCAGCGGGCAAATTTGGCACTCTGATCCAGTGTCATAACACGGGGCACTTCGACTCTTCTTATCAAACTCCACGGAACCGTGGTGATAGCTTTGTCAGTTTCGGATACCTTGATAGGGTCCGCCTGTCTGGAGCTTCCCAGGGAGTAGATGCGCGTGGACAGCACCACGGTGTTGTTGTCTTCAGGAACCTTGCTGACTGCGGAGACAGTTGTCCCAATCCCAAGGAAGGAGTTCAACATCTGACTGAGCATTTCAAGGCGACTTGCGACTGCAATTGTTGAGAAAATGTCATCACAGGCTTCACAACGCAGGGTACACAGAAACAACAGCCTCAAGATAGGACCGATCGCTCCAGTTGGGTATTGCTGGAGAAAACCAGCAATGAAAAACCAAAATACAACCTCATCACCAAAAGGCTGTCTTTTTATTTCTCAAATGGCAATCAAAGTGTACCTTTGACTGGCACATGGGTTGTGGTCAACAGTCCGCTGAAGGTGGGAGCGGACGTCTGTGAACTGGAGCACAGGTTGAAATGCGCGACGCTGGACGCCTCTGCTCTGCACATGTGACAGGAAACGCCGGTGATGTCCTTTACCATCCTGGTCTGAAAAATAACAAGTTCTTATCAGTTTCAGGGAGGCAATGACATCAGGGAAGGAGGTGGCACTTAGTTGGAGATTCTTCTCTCTGAGTTCTAGTCTTACCTGTGAAACAGAACACGAAACTTGGTCCCAGCTCTCGTGATGAAGCAAAGGGAGCTGCGGCTTCCACGAAGCTTCGCACTGCAGTCTGGTCGTCAGCTGGTCATTCAAGGCCAGCTTTTTGGACAGAATCAAGTCGTCTGTAGAAATGAGTGCTTTGCCACACAGGTTCTCAATTTTAATAAGATTCTGCAAAAGATCAAATCGAAGTGTGCAGACCAGATTCAAATTGACTCAATTGTTTTAAATCTTGCAGATCTCGCCATGCATTGTTTGAACCGACCTTGGAGAAATCAGCAATGTTGTACAGATTGTTTCCGATGTAAAGCCGGACTCCAGCCACCCAGTGCTCGTTACATTTGAAAACATCACCAAAGGTGATTGCTTTCAAATGGTTCTTGCACGTTGCTTCACAAGAAGAGCAGATGAACTGAGAAAAATGCCTGGTGTAGACGTTCACATGGCCGGAAACGACTTCGTAGAAAGGTCCGTCGCTGAAAGAACTGTCAGAAATCAGCTGGAAAATTTTTCCGGTGTGGATATCTCCGTGTCTGACTTTCACTGACTTGGATAGTGTTTCCTTTGACAAAGTGCACGGAATTTGAAGGCAGAACTCAGGCTCTGACACATTGACTTTGTCATCTGCGATGAACACGTAATCCGGGACGGGCGCGATGAAACATTCTTCTTCTGGAACAACGGACAGGAAGCGTTCGAAGGACGTGTGAACACAGCCCAGCACAAGTCCGTGTGCTCCCGCTGGAATGTGAAGCTTGACTTCGGAGTTGTTGTCTTGAAGCGTGGTTGCCTGACCTTGCACTCTTTTGCAAATGTACTTCTTGTAGCTCTTCCTTATTGATGCTGAGTAGTCACTGTTATTTCGAGTGACAATTGGTGAGTTTGAATCTCCTGAAAACAAGAACTTAGCTTGTGCACACGAATTCCCTTCTGTTTTATAGACAAACGGAAGTTGCGTTTCGTTCCAACGTACCCAACACAGCAGCACACAGGTCCTTCAGTGACGAAATGCCAGCAGTAGAACTTTTCACAGAAGTCGTCTGTGCGGAAAATAGCAAGTGTCAAATTGATTCGATGTGAATTTACCGTGGCTCGTTTTCTTGTTCAGCGTGGCACACACAGGAAACGAATTTTGATTTTGTTTTGGACCCAGAAATCTCACCTTGCAAATTCTGTACGTTTTGATGAAGTCTGGATGTTGTGCAAAAAGCTGGGAAGTGTCTCTGATGCGGTAGAGAAGTCCGGTGTCTTCATGGAGATACTGGATCTGGCCTGATGACGGGTCAAACTTGTACACTCCGGGCTCAAGTTTTCCAGACCAGTCGTGGATTGAAAGGAAACACTGCCCTTCTTGATCACCAGACACGGATCTGATGAAGAACTGCTCTGGTTTGCTCCAGTATTTTGAGGAGAGGAATGGAGCGGGAAAGGCGATTTCCACCAGTACACCTGCGTCGTCGATCAACTGAATGGTGTCAACAGCAGTGGGATCAAGCTTCGACCATTCGTATATTGACAAAAGAAATCGGGTGCCTTGGTCACTGGGAAAATTCGAGGTGATTTTGTCTGATGGCGACGAGTCCAGGCAGTTGAGAGGATAGTTTCTGGCTCTGTCTGAACAGTGAAAAGATCTCAATGGACCAGAGCAAATGATCTCGGCGAGGTCTCTGGATTCAGAGCTGTCTGGCAGCTTGAAGACTCTGAAGGTTGTATCGCCACCAAGAACCAGGGTGTTATTTTGTTGGTTGTAGCACATGGCTTCGGTGTGACCGATGGGGTGCTCAGCTGTGTTGGTGTTGAAGTCCTTCGACAGAACAAATTCTTCTTTTCTCCACTTCAATTGTGATATGGAACAGGAGCAACTTTCCACTGCCAGCAAAGTGTTCTCTGGACCAGGACACAGTACATTGAAATGATATGGTGAATATACTGTGGTGATCGAATCGTCGCTGAAGTTGTACATCCTCAATTTTTGACAGACGTTGCAAGCCTCCAGAACACACTCGTGTTTCTCGGGATGTGCGACGAGCAAACAACCAGCAGAGTGTTCGGGACATTGGCTCTGCAGCTGTTTCGTGAACGTTCCAGTTCGTGAGTTGAGCACAGCTATGATGGACTTCTTGGTTCCCTGCTCTTGCATTCTGACCCAAAGTTCCCCGTGAGATTTTTCGCATACTGCATCAAAATGAAAGCCGTTTTGAGGACACAACACTTTGTCGAGTTCCAGGACCTGAAAAATACAGAATATTTTTGACACAAACTCATTGTCTACGAAATGCGTGAGCACACGAAACAGTTCAAAGTTATGGGCGCCACAATAATCAATAAATCCCTCCCTCCTATTTCGTTCGCAGATTGACCACCGTTTCGGTCCAGTATCAACCCAAGCAGGTCCAAGGATCATTGGGGCCCCGGGAGCTTGGCCTCGGAACCCTGAAACCGAGCTCGGCCCGAATCCGCAGCTGGATCTAATCGAGATCTCTTTCGTGTCCTGATTGGGAAGCCAGGCACCAGAGCACATGCATCTACTTCAAGCAGACAGTCACCATTGCGCAGTGCTATCTCTTTGATTCTTCTGTGCATATGGGGGTCTGACACCGGATGGTCTTGGCGACAGAAGGTTCAGGATGAAGTGGAAGCGGTATAGCTGGTGGAAAGCTGTTCTTATAGCCAAGCTGTTCTTATAGCTGAGACACGTTTTTGCTGTGGTGAAAGAACACAAGGGTGTGGATGGTCTGTCTTTAGGCCTTACTAGACACGACAATTCAACATCCGGGAATGAGGTATGAAAGCCGAATGACGTACTCGCGAAGCAAACAACTACGACGCACGCAATTTCCACGCACCAAAAGGTCACTTATTGAACTCTGTGAAAGGATAAATACAACATGGATTGGTTGTGCTTTTGTTACCTCTTGAACCATTTCAGTTGATTTCTGCAAATCGGAATGAATCAGGCTTGCGACGTTGAAAAAGTGCTGTATGAAATGCGAGCATCAGAAAATTGTGCTGTCTTGCTGCACAAAGTTTTGAGTTGGAACTGAAATTCTGATACGAGGTGGACAATTTCTGATGGAAATGTCACGATAATTTTTCGTGGTGGCTTTCGATTGAAAGTTTGCACGAAACTCTTTCAGCAGTTGCCTTGAAGCAACCGTCGAGCAGCTGTGGCGATTCCCATCCCCACCTTGCCGAACTTCATCGTATTTCAAAATTACCGGCCACATTCTCGCATCCTGTTCTTGTTCCTGGACGCTTGTGATAACTGAGTATTTTGTCAACAGTTTGTAGTTCCTACCTCTTCTGCCTGAGTCTGGATCCGCGCGATCTGAGTGGAGCTTCTCCCCAACAACTGCACAGGAGAATGAAAACAAGATTGCATTTGAGAAAGGCTGTGTTGGTAAAGGCACTGCGAATCTTGGTCCTCTCAAATTTTTTTTGCAATAACCTGTTCACTTGGATCATTTTGACATGCCAGCGTGGGCGATCGTTTTGTTCTGGTGCAGACAGAACACACATCTGTGAACGAACACGTGGGTGGGGTGGAAACAGGTTGTTCGAGAAACTTGCGTTGTACAGGACCAGCTGAGCCATGCTCTGAATCGCAATCACAGAGTGACCTGAAGCCTGCAGGAACAAACTCACGTCTGAAATCCTCCAGACACACGCACGTCTGAAAAAACTGGGTGGTTGTCCACTGAACCTGAATCCGTCAACAATGGGGTCAAACGCCGCATTGAGACACTGAACGAGTGCGGTCCAACATATGGATTTGCCTGAGTTGTTTCATTTTTTTCAAAAAGACGAAGCACAAATAAATTTGAAGCTAGTGGATCAGGCCGTGGTAAATTTTGGTGAATGGACTGTTCATTCCAATTTGCTGACTTTGCGTGTTTCGAAACAAATTTTCTTTCACCAGAAATCACAACGTCCGCTCGTCCGTTGGCCCTGTTTGGCCAAACAGCAGGACTGAAAGAGCGCGCAACAGTCCTTCCACTCACCGTGCTGAACACTCGCCCCATAGCGACTACTGGACACCGTCCACCCTTGTCCCAAGCTCCAACTGAGGTTTCAGAAATGGCGACAGGGAAGAAAATCCTTTTTGGTGCTTTGTGCGCCGAGGTATGCCAAGAATACCTGTGTTTGTTCGGCTTGACACAGTGATCAGCGACCCATATACCTGTGGGTGTTTGGGGCGCCCTGCTTGAGAGGTATCGTGCTTCACGATCATTTTTACAATGAAAGGGAGACACGGCGTAAGATTTACGTATTGGTGTGTCTCAAGACATTCTCGTGGGGTAAAATTTTTTGCTTCCGTTCGTGTCATTCTATACGAATATATTGCTTGCGTTTCGGGAACCGGAAACACGCTTCAGGGTTTGTTGGACCAGATTCTGGATTGCGTCGCATGAATATTTTCTTTACTTGGTCGAAGGATATGTCAACAGAAACCGTCTTGTCATGACATCATCAAAATGAACAAGAGCGACGGTGATGTGGTTCAAGGTTCGAAACCGCGCAGTGTTCTGTTTTCCACAAGGAGAAAACGACTGAGAAAAACAGGGTTCGAGAACGTATTGACTTGAAAAAGGTTGTGAATGCCAAGTTTGGTTGACGTGGTGGTAATTTCAGAAGAGCGTGCTCCCTGGGAAGCCAAGCAGTTTTCCTTCTGATCAAACAAGATTTCGTGTTTCTTTCAATGTACCAAATCTGATCCCTTGCTTCAGAAGACGAATTTGAATGGGCTTGGTCTTTCGTTCAAACGTCTTTGCACACAATCATGCAATCTGACACCAGTTGTCAAGCCACTTGTGACAACAAACACTGAATATGACAATTTGAAGCTTTGTCCTTGCATACATCCATCGCTTCAAGTTTTTAGCGTCAGAAGATTGACTGGGGTGGTGAGGTTGCTTGTGATGGAGGATGTCCAACTGGTGCGCGTATTGATAGAACATGGAAGTGGTGCGACTTGCTGTTGTCCTGTTCTGCGCAGGTTGGTGTCCAGAGAGAAGCCGAAACATCGGCCATTTTCCAAATCTTTTGACAACACCCTTTTCAGACCTTCGTCACAGCTGAGGCAAGGCTCGTGCCCGTGTGTTGCAGGTTTTGCTGCAGCGCAGTGTGGTCCAGATACTTTCAATTGCACATACGAAGAGGACGGGTGCTATTTATTCGATGTACTTAATGATGGGTATGTTCATTGTCTGAGAGACGGGTTGGACGAAACTCGGGAAGCGTTTGCTTTCCATCCACAAAAAGGTTTGGTGCTTTTTGCAGGGCAGAAAGAAAACGAAAAAAATTCAAGCTCCATTGCGAGGTCACGAAAATCTGATTTTGTCATGGCGTTTTGGCTGCTCGTGCGCTCAAATTAGACATGTTCGTTCGCAATGAATGTGAAGAGACTGAAATGTACTGAAAATTTTGCTCTGTGATTGTCCATTGAGAGTCCCAAATTGAGTCAGAAACTGCTCAACAAGAAGGCAGAGCTTTGAGCACAGGCGCGTTGAGGGCGCAATTGCGGGTGGCCCCACCTTGGGTCCCACTCCTGAAGGGGGCAGGGCAGGATCCACCTCGAGCGTGGGTGCCAGAGCGGGACATATCTCAGGTCAGCCCTGCAAGTGGGTGAACCTGATGGTTGCACCATGGGGCCTGTCTCATGTTGGGGTGTATATCCTATTCCCCCCTTGGTGGGGGGGAGCAGTGGGTTCCAACTTGGAGAGAATGCGTCTGGGTCCTGGGTCTTGCCAACTGGTGCGTAACACAGGCTAGGTCCAACAGATTTTCCTGTGTTAAATTCAAAAACTTTCACAGATCGTCAACTTTCTTTGCGAACATGTGGCACAAGGCAGGCAACAAAAGCAAATGTGTGTGCGAGTGCCAGCTTAATGAATCCGTCCAGTTTGATCTGTTGCATAACTTTGAAGAAAAAAAACACAATTGTCAATGCGACACAAACTCAGAAAGAGGAATCTCTGAATCTGAAACATTCACACCTCCAAAAAGTCGTAAAACACAAGGAGTGCACCCTGGTCCTTGCAGTTGTAGTTTCCGTGCACTCTGTGCCTGTTCGGTTGAGCTGTCTTTGGTCTCAGGTCAAAGACCTCGTGGCTTCATCGTGATTTTGAGAGTAAAGTGAACCCACCTCGACCATGCACCCATTGCATTTGTTTGGCATGTTTGTATCGAACATCATGGGGTAACACAAGACACTTTTTTGACAGATAACAGGTGGCTGTGTGAGGCTTCAAACAAATCTCTGGAGATGAAGTTGGTTTGCGATGGCTCGATAGATTGTACGGTGAGTGATGCCAAGCTGATCGAGGATGGAAGTGATGAGGACCCAGCACTGTGCTGGAACTGGACTTGTTCTGAGGGAATGTGGAAATGTGCAGATGGACTGCAGTGCTTTCATCCGACCCTGGTGTGTTCGTTCCCATTGAGTGACTTTGGTTGCAACGACCTCTCCCACGAAACACTGAACTGTGACGACTTTGATTGTGTGTCCGGGTACTGGAAATGTTTGTACAGCAAGGAATGCATTGCGGAAAATCTTGTTTGCTTTGACGGGCCCCATTGTAGAGATCAATCTGACGAAGACAATTGTGCGCACCGCGCTTGCCTTGAAGGATTTTGGTCGTGCGGAGACGGAGAGTGCATAAATGTTGATTGGATTTGTGACACCGAGCCTGATTGTTACGACGAGTCAGATGAAGGGAACTGCAGTTGCAAACAAGGATTCTGGAAGTGCGATGACAACCAATGTATTTCCGAAGGACATGTTTGTGATGGAAAGTTGGGGTTTTATGATTGCTATGATCTGTCGGATGAAGAAAATTGTGAAACTTACAACTGCTTGGAAGGATACAGGAAATGCAGTGATCATACGTGCATACTAGAATCCCAAGTGTGTGATGGAAGACAGGATTGCTCAGACGCATCAGATGAGAGCAACTGCAAAAATTACAACTGCAGCATTGGTCTCTGGAAATGTGCTAATAATCTGTGTATTGAGGAAAAATTTGCCTGCAGTGGGACTGTACAATGCCTTGATGGATCAGATGAACAGAACTGTGAAAACTATGATTGCACACAGATTGGCAGGTGGAAATGCATTGACTTTTGCATACCACTGGAGCATGTCTGTGATGGAAGGGAGGACTGCCATGAAGGATATGATGAAAAAATATGCGAAAACTTCACTTGTCCTGAATATTTTTGGCAGTGCAAGAGTCACCAGTGCATTTTTGCGGGGTTTATTTGTGATGGCACTCCAGACTGTTCTGATGAATCAGATGAATCTGACTGCACGTGTCCAGAAGGAGAATGGGCCTGTAGAAATGGGGATTGCATAAAAAAGTCACAAAGATGTGATGGTTCTTACACTGATTGCCACGATGAATCTGATGAGGAAAATTGTGAAAATTACAAATGTTTGTATGGTCATGCAAAATGTGCCAATGGTTTTTGTGTGGAGGTGAGTGGATGTCCGCTTTGTTTTTGCCCTGTCACACACAAATTGTGGAAAATAAGCTTCAGGAGTGGAGCGATTGAAAACGTTGACGTCATTGTCAAACCTCAGACGCAGGATAATGTGAGTCCAAACGGTGGTTAAAATTTGTAGATTGCAAATCTGTGTTCGGAGATGTCCTCCCACTGTCAGGATGGGTCCGACATGTTGTGCCAGGATCCATGTGTGCCTGATACATTCATGGGGAAATATACAATGAAGGTGAGCAAAAGAGCAAGAGATTTTTTCTGCAGCTCATTCGTTTGGTTGTCGATTCTGTTTGTTTCTGACCATTGTTTCAAAGAAAGATTATGTTTTCGACAGAGGTGCGATGAAGATGTCTCGAAATGTATCCCGATTTTCTGGTATTGTGATGGAAAAGTAGACTGTCCTTTGGGATCAGATGAAGTGGACTGTCCCTGTGAGAAATACAACATGGTAGAATGTGTGTCAGCCTCCAATCAATTTGTGTGCATCCCTGATCAGTGGGCATGCCTGGGATACCCATTGTGCAACAACATGCATCACACATGCAATTTGAATCAAAGTGACACCAAGAATTATTTCTGCCCAAGTGACAACTTATATTGCCAGTTTGACAAAGTCTGTCTGGCACCAGAAAAGAAATGTGATGGCGAAGTGGATTGCCTCAGAGCGGAGGACGAAGCAGATTGCTCAGGTGAGTGTTGCTATTGCAAACTTGTTGGAGGCCAACTTGGCAGGTTTGACTTGACAGACTGTTCTTGAAAGAAACCTCACGGGAGCCAGTTCTGTCAGTCCAGTTTTCACTTTTCAGACACAAGGCATGGGTACGTCTACGTGTCAGCGAATGAGGCAAATTCAACGGAAAATGACGATGCTTGTCTGATTTTTCCTGAAAAGGTAAAATGCACGTCACTGTCTTTTGTTTTGCACAAGATAATTGAGAGAAGGCTGTCATGGTTGAGGATAATTTATGTTGAAAGTTACAGCAGAAGGGATCCAGAGGAAATATTTTTCCCTGATGGCTATGTTGTTTCTGCTCAAGATGTGTCCATAAAATGCCTGGAAACCTGTTCCTTCCGGAACGCTTTCTTCTTTTACTCTGCCAAAAAGGAAGGACACTTTTCCCTCACTTTTGAGAATGCTTTGTTCATCAACACAGACATTGTCGTTCAGAATCTAATTTTGCACTTTCACAACGTTTCTTTCTTTGACACACTGCTGTCTGACAAAGCTGGGCGACCTGGTGAGTTCAGTGCTCTATCCCTGTGGTTCTCCAACGTATTGTATGATTGGTCCCTGGATTTGACCCAGAGAGAAAAGGGAATAAGACTTCAAAACACTTTCAGTTTGCATATCAGTTTGAAGGATTCTGTGATTGTCAACACAGAAATCCTGATTCAGGCGACAAACCATTGGTTGAGTGCAAATAACATCAATTTTTCAAAGAGCAAATTGGACATAAAAACCGGTACCACCGTGGCACATATCGCAAAAAGCCATTTTGAAAATGGCACAACCAAGGTTCAAAAAGGAGTTTTGGTGAAAGTCAGTGCAAAGATCCTTGTTTTTGATATTATCGACTCCGAACTCCGAAATGCACACGGAGGCATTCATCTCAAAAAGGAACATTCTGGCAGACAAGCTGCGTGGATTCAGGCAAGGATTGTTCGATGTATTTTTGAGAATCAGCAGAAGCCAGGGTCTGGGGGCGGTGTTGAAATAACTTACAACATATCAACAAGTGCTGTGACAAATTTTGTAAACATCATAAGCTCAACATTTGTTGCAAACACAGTGTACAGAGAAGGCTTTCAACCTTCATGTGGAGGGGCAATAGCTGCAGAGAGCTTCAGGACAGTGGGCACTTATGTTCAGCTTCGTATCAAAATAATCAGTTCAGTGTTCACAAGCAATATGGCAGAGGATGGAGGTGGAGCTATTTATGTTTCAAACCACAATGTTCTCCACATATCAAATTCTTCTTTCTCCATTGACAATGTCAAATATGTTTCAACCAGGGCACTTTCTATCCTCACAAATTCAGTCACCTTCATTCAGAACTGTGTGATTGAGTTTATTTCACAAAACCACCTTGCTTCTTTGATTGAATTGCGAATGTTGTCACCTGAAGACTTCGTGGGGATTTTGCAAGTGACATTCTTCTGCTCCCCATGGCATAAATTCTCGTATTCCGAAGCGGTAAGAATTTCTTCTGTTACTGGGGGTAATGCTTTGCAGAAATTCGTTGCTCATTGTACAAATTGCCCTCAGTCTTATTACATCCCAACAGACGGAATTTTTCAAGTCTTTTATGCAGACAATGACAGTTTGGTGAGGGTGGGGGAATCGTCACTGACTCACGAGTTCAGTGACTTGCAATGTGTTGATTGTCCATTTGGTGGTGATTGTCCAGGAGATGTTCTGAAGGCGAAGCCACACTTTTGGGGATATTTGAAAGGAAAACAAATCGTGTTTCAAGCTTGTCCAATTGGATACTGTTGCCCTGGTTCTCTGAATTTTCCTTGCGTGACTTACAATCAGTGTCATGGAAACAGGGATGGACCTTTGTGTGGAGCTTGTCAACCAGGGCATTCGGTGTCTTTGCTGTCACAGACCTGTTTGGAAGATGCCCTTTGCAACGCTTCATGGCTGTGGTTTCTTGCAGTTCTGGCATCAGTTATGTACATGTTGTGGTACACCTTGAAGGATGATATCTTGGGGTTTCCTACGTATTTATACGGAGCATGTACAAAGCAGGAGGGCAAGGCCAGAAATGAAGCAGTGGACAAAGCCTATTTTGGCATTTTGAACTTCTTCGTGCAAGCTGCATCGCTGCTCAGGCTGACATTACACAAAGAAAAAGTGTACGTTGTTGAAACAGTGGCTCAACAGATTGAAAAATATGTAAGTTTCCTTTTGAGCATTGAGCTGTCTTACATTTCGTACGACGTGTGCCTTTACGAAGGGATCACAACAACTGAAAAATTCCTCTTGAAACTGGTGTTCTTTGTCAGTATCTACCTCAGTTGGTGCGTCGCCATCGCTTTGTTTTTCCTCATAACAAAAGGTGGAAACATATTTTTGAAGAATTTTTCCAGTAAATTTGATCTGATTCACGCACTGAAATTAAGACTAATCAGAGGAATTGTTGAAATCATAAAATACACGTATGAGGGATTTGCGTCAACATCGTTTCTGTCGTTGGCTTGTGTTCTCGTTGAATCAAAACGAGTGTGGCTGTACGATGGCACTGTTCAGTGCTTGAGTAACTGGCAAAATTCTATGCTGATATTTTGCACAATTTATGTAATTCCTTTCCCATTTATGTTGTCGGTTGGTTTGGACATGTTGAAACAAAAACTAATCTCGTCCCCTACTTTCTTACTGGGTTGTGTCATTCCACTTCCATTTCTGGTGTATTGGCGTATTCTGAGGCACAAGAAGAAAAAACTTTCTTCTGTCAAGGTGTTCACAGTTAAACAAAAAAGTAAGGATTTTAACAGAACAAGCAAAGAGGTGACATCAGTGAGAGATGAGATTGTGAGAGGATTTCGAGGAGCCTACATGGCGGGAGAAAAATCCGAAGATTGGGAATCTGTGATGATCATGAGGAGACTGTTGCTGAGCGCGACTGTGTTGATCTCGAACACCATTCTTCAAATGAGTTTGTGTGGAATTCTTTGCACTTCGTTTTTGATTCATCATCTTCTTGTTAAACCTTTCAGGAACCATGTTTCTAATTACGTCGAGATGTTTGCATTGTTTCTGTTGATTGTTGTGACTTTGATTAATTTGGTTCGAGCGACGTTTATCCAGATTGGAGTGAATCCGGATGGGCCCAATGTGGTTGTGTTGAGGTTTGCAGCCTGGATCGAACATTGGTTCGTTGTTGTGTTGATCCTCTTCATTCTGGCTTTGGAGGTCAAACAATCATGTAAATGAAAAAGAAGTCCGTCAAATGAGTCAAATGTAATTGTGCATTTCAAAGAATGACAAAGTACAACAAATTATTTTCAACACTCACATGGTTTTTAGGTGATTTGAGGAGCTTGGTCCGATTTGTGAGCTTTTGGAAAAAGCGAGCGAAATCGGAGTGAGCGAAATCAAATCACCTATAGGCAGCCTCTTCCAAAAG
>JAAUXT010054891.1_pt1 | contig 32607 bp, 28 predicted proteins | sample 7278171 | NCBI WGS metagenome assembly JAAUXT01 (sample SAMN14350112, study PRJNA611818) | marine sediment metagenome | isolation source: surface marine sediment (1.8m) | place: French Polynesia: Moorea | collected 2018-08
AGGTTACATTCCAAAGTGTGGACAGACGCACACATGAATGCTAAGGGGTTTTAAGCCGTCAGCGGCACCTAGATGGCCGGCTACGCGACCATCAACAAGTCCCCCGGGCATGACGTGTCGGGCTCGTGATTTTGCCTCGTTTCCCGCGGCGACGAGTGAAAGGGGTTGACGTCAAAAATTCCAGTGGATTTATGTCAGAATTTGACGCTCACCCGTCCACCTGAGCACACACACACACACACACACACACACACACACACAAGCACACACACACGCATACACACACACACATAAACACACATGCACACGCACAAACGCATGCACCCACGCACAAAGCCACTCACTTCAACCTCTCCACTCGTGCACCCAGCCAAAGCTCCCGATGTACCAACTTGTTCGACACCAGGAACAGATCTGTGCACACACACTCACACCCACGCACACAGACACACATTCTCCAACCCGTCCACTCGTGCCCACCCAACCATCCACCTGTCCGCCCACATGTACCCACCCGTGTTCCAATATGCCGACCCATCCACTCATTGAAAGCGGGAATAGATCTGTGCAGCCACACACACACACAAACACACACACACCCACACACCCACCCACATGCAGTCTCTCTATCTCTCTCACTCTCTCTCTCTCTCTCTCTCTCTCACACACACACACACACACACACACACACACACACACACACACAGGAGCTCACTCTCGCGCGCACGCACGCACGCACCATCCCTTGTACCCACCCATCCGTTCACCTGTCCACCCACACGCACCCACACTTGCACCACACACACACCCACACACGCACACACACCCACACACCACACACACACACACCCAAGAACATCACACATGTTTTCTCGGGGCATATATAAGTGGGAGGGGAGACATGTTCCAGTGAACCTCCTGAAACATGGAGTATTTGCACAAGTCAATTCCAGTGCAACATTCACCCTAACAAACTATCCTTTCTATCACCCATTCGATCAGCAATGATTGACAATGAAAGATCAATCTGCTCCCCTCAAGATTTGATGGGAGTAAAATACGTTGATCCATTTAATAATACAACGTATTAACTTCATATTTCCCAAATACCACAGTCTGTTCGATGTGTGCTCCAAATAGAGATGGCTGCAGAGATGGGTCTGGGGTCTGGTCAGGGAGAAGGTTGACCCATTCGAGGCAAGGAGGGCAATCCAACACGAAAAATAGGCCGACCGGCCTCGCGTGATTTGCGGTCAATAGTTCAGACAAGAGCAAATTGGCATGGTGCCAACTTTGTTTTCCTGCATTCTGACAAAAAATCTTTCTGGCACATCATCCTATACCTAGAACAAATTATTTGACCAATTGTGAATAAAATTGAGCAGCATTTTTATGGAGAAACTGCTGTACACATACTTTTGGAAGAGGATGCCTATAGTGCTTCGTGCATGACCGGTAGCGGCGCAAATCACCAAAAAATGACATGAAAGGGGCTCACACTGCGCTTTTGCTGCTGAAAGAGAACAGACGTCAGAGGTAAAAATTCAATTCCAGAAAGCGGGGCGGGGTGTCAAGGAGCCTTGAATCCAACCCCTGGCAGGAGTTCAAGGGGCTGGAGACCGAGGCCCCCCTGGATCTGCCCCCCCCCCCAGAATTGCACCAGAAATTTCCCAGTGCTGTCTATGGATGTACTTCCCATTGTTCGCCCAATACATGTCAATCTATTTGCGATCACTGTGGCTCGAGGTCCATGTCTGGTTCGCGTGTGAGGCGCTCTGTTGATGCTACCTGGGATAGTGGGAAGGACAAAAAACTACCGCGGTACTGCCCTAATTTTATGAGCGAAGAAGTACGCTGGGCTGAATGGTGTTTGTGGAGAGGAGACCCTTGGATACGCAAAACAACACATGACGCATTGCGTGGGCTTGGTTCGTTTTCAATCACGGTGCTCTGGGTCATGAAAGATGTCAGTTTGTGGGGACAAAAGCGCTGAGGGTCGTTGGGTTGGGAGTGCGTCCAGACACGCATCTTCAGCGGACCCAGGGGGAGGAGCTCGACCAACAACCGCCGCCCCCAATTTTTTCTTTCCCTAAAATCTTGATCTTTGATCTTGATCCTGCATGGAGCGCACCCTGATTGAGACGAACCAATGGGGAGGTTTAGTTGCAACACGTGGGAGGGCAGTTTCACTCTTTAAGACATTTTCAACAAAGTCTTCTCTTTTCCAGATATTTTCTTGCTTTCACCAATGGTTTTTCTTTCATATTTCTTGTCTTTTGCTGCAGAAAAACAAAACAGAAATATGAACAAGTCACTCCTGTAGAGGAAAGAAACAATAACACAGATTTTCCAGGGTGAAATGCCACGTTGCACGTAGCACGCGGACGTCACACGTGTTGCAACTAAACCTCCCAAAATCCTGGAATCGTTAGGGCGCAGAGCAAAGCAAAGAATGTGACACTCCACCCCTTTCACAAGAATGACCACGGAAGGCAGAAACAAATCCGCGCAGTTGTGCCTGCGTTTGGTTTCAGACGGAATGACGAGGTTCAGCAACGCTCAATTTTCACGTGGCGCCCTAAATATGTGGCTTTTCCATTTATCTCCCCACATTGCATGGAAGATCAGTCTGTGGAAACTTCAAAACACACGTGAAATACATGCGGTGTGTTCTGCCTCCACAGACACGCGGTCTCCACATTGATCGCCCACTTTCGTCAGCCACGCATTGAGGGCACATAGCACGTGTTTGCTGAACCTCCCCATTGTCTCCTCTCAATGGTCCAGGAGTTGGGTTCGAGGAGAACCTTGCCCGGCCTCGGGTCCAACACGATGCAGGGTCCTGAGTCCAAAATTGTACAAGTTTGGGAAAGGAAACTGCCTGCTCGTTGACAAAAGGTTGGGAGGCGAGGAAAGTTCTTCTGGGGCAAGAGAGAGGCTCGGTCTCTGAGGCTTCCGGGGAAGATCTCATAAGCTGGACTGGTCTCATTCTGTTCTTGTTCTTGTTTTCCTGGGCGTGATGATCATGATGTACGGCTGACTCAGGTCACCGCTCCATTCCACAACTCAAATTAAAATCTGATGGGTTTTGGTTTCCCATATATGTGATTCCAATGTATGCGTAATTGTTTCTTCTGCTGGCGTGGGTTGGTCTGTTGTTTTGTGCGGCTTTTCCAGACGAATTGTGTTGACACGCCTGAACTTTCTCCTAGATGAACGACCTTGACTCACTCACACTTGCCCTCCCGCGCAGGACAGAACTCAACATCCAACGATTCGGTGAAGTTTGTTTTTTGGAAGAAGGGGAGGGGGTCCTGGGTCTTCCTCAGCCAAGTACCGGCGGAACGTTTGGGAAGTGGACAAAGATCTGTCTCGCTGACCCTCAAGATCATCTTTGATGTTCCTTCCTTCTGTGTTTCAACTTGGTTTACAGAAGAATTTATCTGCTTGCAAGGGGTCAGCCCCTTGACCACAAGTATGCTCCAGGTGACATTTTTCATATGCCGTGAAAACTTCCCACAGATCTGCGAGTGAACACACTTCCTCAAGATCTTTGGCTCGGATTGGACAAAATGGTTTTACAAAATCTATTTGACAAAAATCAGCCAAAGAACTCGACTGCGTGCGGTATACTCCTGCCAGGCATGGAGTGGCACTGGAGTTTGTAGGTGAACAAGATCTCACCAATTGACTGGGGTTTTTCCTTGGAGTTCAAGAAATGTGCGAATTGAGAATTGCGAAATTTGCGAATCAAGTGTGGTGACTAGATGTTGCAGGGAAGGATCATACTAGGGAAGACCACAAATTTTCCGCAGCGCCACAACATCAAAACTGTCAGACCTGCAGTGAAAATTTCGCAGACACCCCTCGTGCACCTGGAGGTCAAAATGATGTTGGCACTGGACGCAGTTTTGTTGGTCTCGTTGCAGTTTTCGTGCTGTGCTGGATGACGTCGCTGGCGACAGCGCTAAACGATCTCTCCAGGGTCCTGATGAGGTGAGCGAAAATTTCCCCGGCAGGGGGCGGGGTGTTGGTGGATCCAGAGGGGCGGGGCCGAGGGCCCCTCACCCACGGAAGTTTGATTTGCCCCCTGCACTTTTGTACTGCACGTGCATTTTCTTTCTTTTTGGGTGTTGTTGTCTTCAACGTAGAGCCGCGGAGGGGTCGGGCCCCCTGAGCCAGGTCCTGGGTCCTTTGCTGGGCGATTCCCGTCTGGACACCCAGGAAATCACGCCAAGAAACCAATGGTTCAACAGGGTGATTCAGGCCGAGCTGTTCTGCATCTGAGAGAGAATTCTGTGAGAATCTTGGGGTCCGAGAGCCTGCGAATGTGCTGGGGTTTTCAGTCTTTAGTGGGACGTTGACAGAATGAACTGGCTTAGTGTGTTTAGGGTCCTGGAAAACGACGGGTGGGAATTCAGATGGTCTGATGGTTTCAGGTCGGAGATGACGAAGGTTTTCCCGTCGGACAGTGAGCCTCCTGAAGAGACCCTCGAGTTGTGGACAGGGCACCTGCAGCAACAGCTGCAACAACAGCGGCAGCAGCAGCAGCAGCAGCGCAGCAGGCAACAACGCCTCCTGCAGGTGCTGCGTTGCCTCGCGGACCAGACGGACCCGTCAGAGAAAGTGTCGACTGCTGCTGGCGCCGGGAAGACCCGGATGAACGTCCTCTTCTCGTCGCTGCTGTGTCTGCAGTCCGGGAACTGCGACGCCGTCCGCGAGGGGGCGTTGTCTGCGCAGGAGCTCCTGAAAACGACGCGATGCTACAGTCCGCAGTGCTATGAGTCATGCCGTCTATCCAGGACGCCTGCCACGTGCATGAAGTCCTGCGTCATGTCCAGCGACGCTCCAGATGACGTCACTCCAGACGCTTCGAGCTCATTGGACAACGCCGGGTTCCCTGTCAGCAAATCAGAGAGCGCGACGCGTACGATCCCGGACGACAACCTCCCCAAGAAACGAGGCGTCATCATGCCGAAGCGCGATCAGATGTACGAGCGTCTGTTGTCAGGGGTGAAGTCTGCTGTACAGAAGCGGTATCGCCTGGGTCTGTACGACTGTATCAGCTCCTACTGCGGGCAACTGACAGGGGCAGACAGAAAATCCTGCATCATCAACTACTGCCACAGGTCCAATACCATCAAGGTGTAGAGAGACCCCGCTGTTTGGTGATCCTTGCCAACTCACCCCCTCTGGTAATTTTCTTTTCTTTTGCGCCGCTTCACAAATCTTTTTCGCTTTGCACTCACTTCTGTGGTAAATTGTTTGAAGTCGGAGTTCGCCACCCCACCCCAAACCACACACACACACACACACACACACATACACACATACACACACGGACACACACATACAAACACGGACACACACACATACACACATATACACACACAGACACACACACAGACACAGACAGACAGACAGACAGACAGACACACACACACACACACACACACACACACACACATACACACACGGGTGGGACTCCAACAAATCAGGATTGCGCCCCCCCCCGCAATATAATGTTGAATCCGCCAGAAACCTACGTACCAGGAAAAGCAACAATACAATTTTCAATTCGGCCTACTCACCCACCTAATTATTGTTTTACAAATTAAATTGTAAAAATGGCTGTTGCGACAAAAGAAACAAAAAAATTGGATATTCTCACAATTTCTGTGGTCACCTAAATTCTGATGATCCTTCATTTCCTGTTGGTGTACAAACGCGTGTAAATAAAACACAGTGTAATTTTTCATTGCGCAAATTATTTTCCAATTATTTTCGCCGCAAGAGCAAAAAAATTCAAGTAGAGATCAAATGCTGACTGAGAGAAAAGGAACTTTGGAATCTGCCCCCGTCGCGTCTTCGGTGAAAACTTCTCTTTGAAGCCACCGCTGCCTGGAGCGCCCTTGGACTTTCATTGGCAACTCCCAATGGTTGCTAGGGTACATGAAGGCAGGTACACTCGACTGCACAGGAATTTTGTCTCTGGGTTTGTTTCCAATTCGTCTGAAATGGTCCTTTTTGCCCTTGTAGCACCAGTTGGCGCTGTGGCAGTGCGATTCTGCGCGTCTCGCCGCGCACTGCTGGGGCCTCTGGTGGAGTGATTGCGTCACCCTACTGACAGTGGCGAGTTTTAGCAACCACCAATGTTTTCATTTCATGCGGTGTCCCAGTTGCCAGACAGGTGGCACAGGTGATCAAATACGCATTTGAGAGCCAAATCACAAGTGTCTAAACAAATTTCTTGTGTCACTGGCCTGGCAACTGGCTGCATGAATTGCGTAAAGTTCCTGCTGAAAGGAAAACGCACACGCACACTTGGCTCCCCACACAGATGGAAGTTGCTTTCACCATTCAACAAGAAAGGTCTTTTGGTGAGCAAGGATCGCAGGACCCACCATCGTTTGAAAACGGCACGACCGAGTCTGCAAAAGTTGACTCTACAAAAGCTTGTGTAGTCCGGGGGGGGGGAGGGGCTGGCTGCTCAGCCACAAAGGTTCACTTCAAACTTTTGCGTGTCAGCGACCCACAAAAAAGGGCTACAGTTCTTTCTCAAGGTTCAGGGGGGGCAAGCCACAGGGCCCCCTGGAACCAGCGCCGCCCCAAACGAACAAATCAAGAACGCTGTCGTGTGACATGACGTGATTGCCGCCCTGCTTTCTCCGCTGTGTGACCTTCAACGCAAACAAACAAACGCAGATCCACAGCATCGCGAGAAATGAGAAATGAGCGCAAACCACTCGCATCCGCCCAAAACTCTCCTCACAAAGCGAGTCAAGTGGCTCTCGCGTGGGTGACGCCCGTGGCGCCCTCCGCTGGCTGCGGGGCGGTTTCGGTCACGATCTAGAAAATCTGCGAGAGCGAATCTTCTGTAGTCATTGTGCGAAGTCCCTTTAGGGCGAAGCACCATGTGGTAATGCAGTTATGGCAGCTGGACTAAAATGTCCCCTTCCCCCACCCCCTACCAAACCCCCTACCACCAGAGGCAGACCCCCTCCCCCATGGACAGTATGACTGGTGGAAGACAAGGAGGATAAGGAAGAATTGATGAACAAGGAAGAATTGATGACATTAACGACGCCGCACGGGACTTCGCACTGCAGTTGCCTTGAGCACTGCTTCTTGTTTGTTTGGGATTTAGACACGAAGATCGTAGACGCAGAAAAGAACCGGGTGAAGCACCATCTGGCGGTGACTGCGTGCAAACCGCTGAATGAACAATGATGACGTTGGCGTCCAGAAACTTGATATCAAAAAGCAATTTGACGTTCATTAGCTTGTTTTTCTTTGACATATTATTTTCCAACGCACTATGCCCAAAGACAATGAATTAAAGAATCATCATTTTGCACCAGGAATGAATCATCAACTGGGAGCCACCAACGTCAGATGGACAAGGGACTTTTCTGGCAGATACAGGAGCCACCCCCGGAAGAAAAAATCACCTGTGTTCGCTCCCCCGCTTGGTCAGACTCAAAGTCAGGTTTATTTTTCAGACAGAGTTCTTACACCGGGTAAAAGTGGTTCCTGTGAAATCCCACAATTCGAAACCTTTGGTCGAGAAACGAGCTCTGTGATTGAACAAGAACCAAATTTTTACAGGAGCACACACGAGAGGTTTTATCAGAGTTGTAGAAGTTCCAATCGTTGATCCGCTGTTGCTGTCCCATCAGGGGTCAGTGAGTGCTCCACCCGGCATCCTTGCGCTGTTCCTGTACCGACAACTTTGTTTGACTGCGACAGAATTTCAAATCCTTGAAGCCGTTGATTTCTTTCAGCGAGAGGAAAAGCACAGAATCTTACAATGAGATGAGTGTGAGGCAATACCACAAGTACGTATTTGCTGTGGAAGCCTCCAGTTCGCAGGGACCCTTGTTCTTGACAATGAGTTGTTTTTGTTGTTGAAGAAGATGCTGGCGTGGATTCCCCTGCTCAGGCCCCCCCCCCATGAGAATGTTCTGTCCCTCCCCTGCATTTGGTCTCACAGGCGCAACAACATTTCCTTGTTCATAGATCAAAATTTTCTGCTGACATCCGCCTGCCTGAAGCAGGAGCCACCCCTCCCACCACCTTGATCTTGGGACCACCCAAGTGTCACGTGTGAAACCGCATGTTTTCACCCATAATTGAACCTTCCTGCCAACCCTGCTTGAAGCTGTGGTACAACTTCACCTACCAGCACACCCAAAAGTAGTTTGGGTGATGAGGCTGGCCCACAAGCAGCTTGAGGTTGTTGTTTGTTGACCATTGTACTGATCAGATATAGGAGCTGGTAATAAATGAGATCCAGTGAGTATTTGACAATTCTACATGATGAGTTTGTTCAACAATGCTGACTTGATTGTATTGTGCAGAGGTTTTTGAGTTACATGTGGTGACAGTTCCGTACCCACGGGTATGCCCGAGGGTACAGGGTGGAACACCCCACACAACACAAGGGAAGATGCAGGGAAGAGGCCACCTGGTGCACTTTTCATCCAACTTTGCACCAAAGGTGCGTTTGTGTTTTGAGGCGTTTTCACCTTGCAGAAGAAACCAACAGAGCAATTTCTGTTTCAGCGGAACATGAGAATGAATGAAATCTGGGGGTCCCCAGATCCTCTGGCCCACGCGGGTGAAGACGGCTGCACACACATGCTTTCAAAGTCAAAGTCCACAGCTCTTGGAGCCTGTCCCCCCTCCACTGGATCTCAGATACACCCCTGCTGCCTCTGCAAAAAAGGTCACCTCCCCGACGTCTCCCATGGCAGGGGTTTGACCATGGCTGCTTGCAACAACTTTTGCATCAAATGGAAACCTCACCTTTTGGAATTCACATCCATGTAGATCTAAAACGATGAAATGCAAAGGTCACAATTTTAACGGAAAAAGGTCTCAACCGGATTCTGATAAGTGCTCTTGAAAGCTTGAAAGCTAACCCTTAGCTTTTGAGACAAAGCTGCCTTTGAGATGTCAAAAATGGCTTTGGGGGTTCGTCCGATTATTTTTTTTGTAGGAAGAAATATTGCTTGGGTAACACATGTTCAAGCATTGAGATTGATTGCCCAAGCCCACTTGTCACACGGGGACATATCAGCTCAGCCGTGAACAAGACACTCAAATATGTGCGAAAGAAAACACCCACAGAAGGAAAACTGCAAAACGCTTGTGTGAAGAAAAAATACAACTCAAATGAAGGAAGCAGGTGACAAGGGAAAGCAGAAGACCAAATTTGCTCAAATTTTGCCATTTATGGCAGTTGCGCACAAAACCTGCTCTTCTTTTGACCTTCCCAAAGGGATGTATGTCACCATGTTGCACGCAGAAAGGGAATGTCATTCCCCCTTGGAGGACCAAAACAGGTTGTTGTACAATGCAATTTGTTCAAAACAAATACAGAACAATGTTGTCTGTTCTCGTGGCCCTTTTGCCATTGGCTCTGGTGACTGCACCTATTTCATTTGAAAGAAATCCACATTTTACCTCTATCTTCAAAAGAAGCAGAAAAGTTTGGTTCAGATACATCACCAAGTTTCTCAGTGTTCCACTGAGTCGTGATCTTTTTGCACCAAAAGCAAATCACCTGATTGGGTGTTTGGAGCGGGTCCTACTCAACCATAGTCTCCAATTTTTCCACAGCAGATACAAAAGGTTAGAAATTCCAAAATGTTGCAACATCGCCAGGACCTTCTGGAGGGGATTGGAGGGAAGGAGGACATGTGATATTTTTCAGGGTCTTTTCTCAGAGCAGGAGGTATTTCCGGCATCAGGTCAACTTCACCATCATCATGTGATTGGCAGTGAAGATTTTCAACACTTTGTTGGCAAATGTTACTTGTATGTATTTCACTGGATATTTCAAACAAGCCTTGATCTTCACATCAATTTGTATTTTCAAAAATTGGAGTTTTCCTCTCTGCACACTCAGTGTTACTTGGGGAAGGTGGCCATCTCAAAGCCATCTGTTGGAGATCAAGATTTTACCTTTTGTGGTCAACACCCTGAGTTTGTTGTCATCCCACCATACTCACACTTCATCATAAATTTCACCACATACAGCTGTGTCAAATCTGAAGTGATGATTTTTTTTGTTGTGCAAGACAGTGGTCTGTTTGACAGTGTTCCCTGGCAAATGTCTTCACACATTAGCAACCTCACCTCTGCCTTCTGCTTGGCTCAGAAAATAACTCAACTGACCTTTCTGGTAGAAGTGAGAAAAATTTACCTCATTTCTCTGAATGTTTCCAAAGAATTAGAAACCCAAACAGAAGCACACTTGTATGATGGACCGACTGTGGAGGCTCCCAGTTTAAACCGAAATGGTGAACTTTTCTGGTCAAAGACCTTTCAGTGTACCCTGCAGATTCTCATGCATCACCAAGCCAACATTACAACACTGACACAAATGATCTCTTGGTCCCATGTTTTGCCATTCACAACCTCAATATACTTCAATACTGATGAAGTGAAACAATTGTACTTGCCTTATGGTACAAATAACTATGTCTGTCTGAAAAACAATTTGACAACAGAAACATTCAATGTCAGTGTGCATCGACTTTCTTATTCTGGGAAGAAAGATCACAAGTGCACATTTGGAGGACTGGTATCAGCAGAAATTTTCAACGCTGGATACAAGGAACACCCCACACTGTGCAATGACCACAACAGAAATGTGACCCAAAGTCCAAGTTATTATTCATTCACTTCTGTATTTCTGATGGTGTATTGCTACAAAGGTCTGAGCTCTCTAAATGCTCAAATCAATGTCTCTTTGACCAATTGTGAGCTGTTGCTGTTCACCAAAGCAAAGCTTATGGACATTTGCTTTGAAAATCTGACAAGAATCTCACATCACCTTGAATATCCAGTTGGAGAGCTGCAGAAGAATTACACTGTAAATGTAACATACATGCATGTGACCCATGGATACATCACACAAAGACATAGAATTTCAATCTTCTACAGCCTTCCCAATAGCGAAGATGCTTGTTTCATATTTCACTTTCCAGATCTCACAGAAGTATGTGACATTTTTGTTTTTCCCAAACCTGTCTTGGCACAGAAAGTGAGCTTTGATATTCAACTACAAGGAGCCCTGAGGCATGAACTGAGTGAATATGACACACCCTGCTTGAGAGTTGGATCTGATGAAAGAGATTATGGACATTTTCTGGATTTTCTTGACATGGTTGGATCACCAGTGAAAGCAGACTTTGACACCAATGGAACAAAATTGAACATGATTCACACACTGGGAGATGTCATCAGATTTCCAAATCATATAGGACACAAAAATTTCAGAAACTTCTTCATAAATGCAAAATACAGGAGCCCAGCTCGTGGAAAACATTTGGGCATCTTTTACAAGGCAAATACATTTGCCTCTGAAGGTTGGATGGAGTTTTCAGTCAGTACCACACGACACCAAAGAGCCCAATCTGAAAGCATGCAAGATTTGTATGTTTCAGTGAAAATACCCATGAAGGTGAAGACATGAAACTCTTTTGTTACTTTGTTGTTCCTTTGTCAGTGATGGTCTGTTGTTTCTGTCTTTCTTACCCAGATGAAATCAAACTGAAACTTTTTGTGTCTGTTTGCAGTTGTTTGAGCGTTATGGACGGAATTCTGATGAAAGAAAACAAAAGCTTGATCTGGGTTACTTGTTGAGGTCAACTCACAAAGTTCATGAATGTTCAGAATTGTACTCTGGCTTTGTTGCAAATTTGTTTGAAAAGTTTCTGGATTATGAAGGCAAATACAGAGGAAAACCATATGTGCTGTGGATTCTGTCTTTGCAACAAAATATTTGGCGATTTATCTCTGTTGCTGGAGTGAGGAATAGATTGCTTTTGTCCAGAAACAAGAACCAGCCTGATATAAATTGTAAGAGTCTGACGGTAGCTTTTATACCTGATTACATTCAAGAGCACACAAGCTTCAACATAACTGGATGCAAAGAGGCAGAATTCTTCACAAAGGTCCAAAAAATGTTCAAAAACTATTTGTGTTTCAAAGGAAACAAAATTCAGTGTGAGAATGAATGCTGGAACTTATCACATTCCAATGGCAGATCCTCCTACCTGATGATCAGAAATGTGTTCTATCTGATCAATTACTTTGGTCCTTATAAAATATTCAAAGTTGATTTTAAAAACTCTTTTTACCTGTCATGGGTCATTGCCTCACACATGTGTAAACAAGTTGGTGGCCACTTGCCTTACTTTTCTCACAAAGAAGAAGTGGATCACTTTTCCATGTTTTTCCAAGTGACAGATGATATTAATCCAGTTGAGGCTGTGTTTATTGGTGTTGCCTCTTACAAGGTGAATGGGCTTTTGGGGGCTTCTTCAAGATGCACTACTTTGGCAAATTTGCTGTAATTCTTGCTATGCCAAGCGTGTTTTTCAGGGCAAAAACTTTGCTGTATTCCCAAGGCCATTGTCATTTCAACAATTCCACAACTACAATTTTGGCTTCAGGAAAGTTCCTTTTGTTTTGAATGTCAGCAGCTCCGAAGAACCAGTGAACTTGCCAAACATCACATCTCTCAAAACAGAAGCTTTACACACGATGCACCCTTATCACACCTCAGAAGTCAGATGTACTCTGATGTTGCTGACATCACTTGTGGAGCCAGAATGGGTGCTGGTCAACTGCTCCACAAAGCTCCTGCCTTGGGTGTTTTGCCAAAAAATGAATTTTTACAGAAATCAAGCAGTTCAACACCCACCACATTTGGAACAAGCATATTGCCCACGAAACTCAATAGAATACGAGAATATTTGTTCTTGTTTTGTTTGGTTCAATGATACAGACCAGAAAAGAAATCAAGAAATGTCACAGAATTCACTTGAAACATTCAAGGCTTCAACAAGGGATTTTTACACATACATTATGGAAATATCTTTGCACTTTCCACCTATTATCAGTATGGCCCAAGGGCTCCAGAACTTCCACATGATAGTCATTCAAAAATACTTGCACAGGCCTATTTTCAAAACAGATAATTTGTCTGTAAAAAAAGCTGCTGGACTGATAATTTCAAAAATGGAAAAAATTTCAAAGAAAGTGTTCAGTTTGATACATATCTGTTCTCATAGTAGGGAACACGTTTCAAAACTGTCACTTTGTGATGGTTTGAGTGACTGTGAAACAGATGGTTCTGATGAAAATCAGTGCTCTTGCAGCAAAACAACAAGATTTTGCAGAGAGATACAACATGGCAAGAAAAAGTACTGTAGTGACCTGTACATCATGACCAAGCAAGGCTTCTGTGCAAAATATTTTCATTCAGCAAATGTAATGAGACCCAAGAAGCTGAGCCACAGCTCAAACCAAAGCAACAGAGAAACAAAATCATTTCTCTGCATAAACAGAAATATCCCCCTTGTTTTGGTGAATGATCTGATTCCTGACTGTGGAACTGGAGCAGATGATGAGCCTCATGTCACAGCACTGCTGAAACATGGCATTGAGGTAATGTGTGCAATTCCTGGGCAAATAGTTTGCAAGATAGGTCACTCAAAATGTTTCAACATATTTGAAATTTGTGTGTTTGACCTTGACATGTTTGGCAACTTATCTCCCTGCAGAAATGGTGCACATTTAGAAAATTGCAGAAAGATCAAATGTGGAACAAAGTACAAATGTTCAGTTTCACACTGTGTGCCTTGGAAGTATGTTTGCGATGGAAAGTGGGACTGCCCTGAAGGAGATGATGAGACAAAGGAAGGGGCATGTTCCACGAACAGATGTGTTGGTAAATATAAGTGCAAAAACTCAAGCCAATGTGATCATTTGGGAATCCTTTGTGACAATCATCCTGACTGTCCACTGGCTGATGATGAACAATTGTGTGATTTGGAAAGATTGCCTTGTTCACAGGAATGCCAATGTCTGGTACATGCTATCAAGTGTGTCAACTATTTTCCCTTCCCTTTTCTTGCAGAATACCCTTTTCAGTTTGTTTCCCTTTCAAATGTCATCATACCAAGTCTCCAGCTTTTAGCAAGCAAACTGCCAAATTTGTTTGTGCTGAAACTATTAGAGACCTCTACAGCTAAAATATGTGCACTGAGGTTTGTGTCCAGAATTTATGTGCTAGAATCAAAGAAGAACAAAATTTTGAGAATAAGAAGGAACTGCTTTTCAAGCACAACTTCTCTCCAGATGATATACCTCAGTTTGAATGAAATAGCTGTGGTAGAAGCGCATTCATTTACTGATCTCCCAATGTTAGAAGTCTTGGATTTAGCAGCAAATCCAATAACCAAATTCTCAAGTTCATTTCTCTTCAATTGTTCCCTTTCCATTCTCCTTATCACACTTGAAGATGAAATTGAAGTTGATGAGCTCACAGACAGGAACCCAAACTCAAGCTTTGTTGTGACAAATGACCATCATCTCTGTTGCCTCCATTCCCTGTTTGTTTTTTGTATTGCTGAAATTCCCCACAATTTTTCTTGCTCCAAGCTATTGCCAGTTAATGTTGCAGCTGCCTTTATTGTTGTTTCAACATTGGTAACAGCTTTAAATCTGACATCAATTACATGTATGGTGAAAGAATCAAACCAACACCTGGCCAGTGTGATCAAAGCAAATTCTTTTTCCCATCTCTTACTCGCCTTACATCTGGATATCATTTGGATATCGCATGCCAGCTACAAAGAAACCTTTCCATTCATAGAGGAGTCCTGGAGATCCAGCAAAATATGCTTTTCTGCAATGGCAACATTTCTTTGGTTCTCCCTGCTGGCTCAATGTTCACTCGTACTTTTGTCACTTCTCAGACTGATGGTGACTGTCAACCCAATAGACAGTAAATTTAAGCAGGCAAATTTTGTCCAGAAAGCTGTGGCTGTCATTTTTCTTGTGACATTTACATCAGCCTCTGCTCTGACAACAACACTGGCAATTGTGGCCAAGGTTTCCCCGACTGTTTTGTGTTCCCCTTTTCTTGATCCATGGGAAAAGCAGTTCCTGTTCCAAGTGATCTTGTGGCTGAATTTTGTCCAGCATTTGGGATCTTCCACAACTGTGATAGTGATGAGTGTCATGTTAGTGTATCAAGTGAACAAATCTCAAAAATATGTTCAGCCTGGTAAAAAGTCAGATCCCAAAACAGGTTTGGTTTTCCAACTTTCATTGATCTCATTGACCAATGTTGCGTGCTGGACTCCTTCAAACACTGTACAGATCATTGCAATGTACATTGAATCATTTCCCTTGGAAGTTGTGATGTGGACCTTTGTGACCATTTTGCCATTGAACTCGTTGATTGACCCTGTAATTTTCACTGCAGGATTCCTGAGAAAACTGGTGAAAGCAAAACTCCAAAAGGTCAGATACTGATGCTTCTTATTTTTGTTGATCTGATCAAATTGTTCTTACCATGCTGAGGAAGGAACTCAAAATGTCTGTGTAAAATTTTGCTCACCAAGCCATCCTGTGTTCATGAATAGATCTACTCTCGTGATTTGGTCACTGTTTTTGTGAATTATTGTCTCTTTGAGAACAATATTCTTTGAGCTCACTTTTTTCAGTACAAAAAGGTAATCAAAAATCTCATAACACTTCTCTTGTCTGCTCTTCGGAGAAAGCTGAATAGTGGCGTTCAAATCACCCCCAAAACATCAGTTCTTTGTGGATGTTCTGAAAGGCGAGCTGATTCTTATCTTGTCCGTGGTGAATCGAAGTTGGAGGCCAAAAGAATTCTGAAAGCTCTCATCTATTTTTGGTGGTGTACTCGGAGAGTTAATGTGAAAAATAGCTCCGTGGAGCTCTCGGTGATTTGAGGATGTTTCTCTTTCTTGGGTTGCTTTGATTTGGGTTGCTCTGATTTGGGTCACTTTTTTATCAAAATTCTTGCTTTTTTACTCAACATTCACAACTTGGGAACTCATTTTGCACACACCCAAATGAAACAAATTTGACCAAATGAACCTTTTACACATTGTTTTACAACAATATCCACATATCAACCAAAAGAATTGAATCAAATGCCACCACTCAAAGCTGCATACAACAGACTACATTTCATTGATATACTTCTTTCACCAAATATTTGTACTTTCTCAGATATGGAGCCATTTCCATATCCAACCTTATTTTTTCTGCACTTCTAAATTTGAACTTTTTGACCCAAGAAACCCCAAAATTCAAAGTTTCCTGAATCCTTCATGGTGCACTATCCCCAACCCAAATTGAACAAAAGAACCCAAAATGCCTCAAATTGATCCTCATCTTGACCATGAAATAGGTGTAAACATACTTTTCATTTACCCTGCCTGTGGGTGCTTTGATTTGGCTTGAGCCCAAATCACACAACACACCTCAAATCACCTGAAACCAGATGGATTATGTCTGTTTGGAAGCACAATATCATTCTGTAGACCATTTGAAGATAAACTATACCTTCACAGTAAACTTTATTGCATATTTTTGTGACATGTGAGATCACTTGTTTATTTTGTTTGACATTTCTCCCAAGACTTTCATTGGAAACAGAGAAATATGACAACAACCCATAAAGTGAGTGATCATTGGGACAGTTTCTTTTTACTCTGTCCATTACATAGTCTGACATCTGAGAGGCAGAACAAATGAAAAATCAGTATCAGGTATTGGGATTATTATTTTTAAATTTGTGATGAGAAAGGTAACAAATTTACATTTCTGAGATACAAAGTGTTTCTATAATGTGGTGGTGTAAAGAAGTGTCTGAAAATTCAAACATTTCACAACAAAGTGAATAACAGTTCACAAGTTGATTTCCATGCATTTCTTCTGACTCTCATGTATTTGAAGTGATGCAGCAAGGTCAAAAGGTATAAAAATACTTGATGTTTTTATTTGTCAACTCCACCATTCTCTCACCAATGCTTTTCCACTTTCAGAATGTATCCAGCAAGTTATGAATTCTCCTGTGTCAACATGATTGAATTCTTCATAAAAATGTCTCCATCTTTCCTGCTGTTTTTCCTGGGACAAGCAAGCAGGTCCTTGGTGCAGTCCAGGGAGTGCAAACATAAATATAACTATCACAAAAGGGAGTTTGATGGAATTGCCTGTTATCTCCTTGAGATACCCAATAACATACCCTCTGGTGCTCTATGTGTAAACTTAGATACCAATCAAATTACATCAGTTCCCAAAGGAATCTTCAGTAATCTATCCCAATGTAATAACATTTTCCTGGGTAACAACAAAATTTCAGAGATTGGTCAAGGATCATTCAAAGGCTTGTTCAATCTCATTGGACTCTATTTGCAAAACAATAAAATTACCTCCATAAAACCAGGAGTTTTCAATCATTTGTCAAGATGCAACTTCTTACAGTTGTTTGGAAACAACATTTCTCTTGTTGACAAATATGCTTTTTTGGGAATGACAAGATTAGACAGCCTGAGTCTTAATGCTAATAGTATTTCTGTTATTGAGAATGGAACATTTGCAGGACTGAAATACCTTATGTCTCTGGGTGTCAGGCATAACAGAATCACTCATATTGAACAAGGTTCCTTCACAGGATTATACAATCTTAAAACTCTTGATCTCAACTTCAATAGAATTTCTGTTATTGAAAAAGGAGTTTTCAACAATTTGATGTCTTGTCTGAAACTGTTTCTGTGCAAAAACCAGATCTCTTTCATAGAAAAAGAAGTATTTCACAGCATGGAATCTCTTCAAATGCTTGACATGCATCAAAATAGCATTGCTGTCATAAAAACTGGGCATTTCATAGGGTTAGGTAACTTAAAAATACTAAAACTAGAAGCAAACAGAATAGCTTTGATTGAAATTTGGGCTTTTGATCCTCTTCTGTCAATCACAAGTATTTCATTGGGTCAAAATTTACTCAAAACACTCTCCTCAAGACTCTTTATTAATCTACCCTGCCCCCTGGTGTTGAAATTTAGTACTTTGAGTGACACAGATGAAACTAAACACTTGTGGGACTGTCCCTCACTTTGTTGGCTGAAACATGAGGAGGAGAATCATACCATTTTGTTGGAGGGAGCTCCTCTGTGTTCAGATCAGGCACATTGGAGTTTCCTTTTGTGTGAAAATGCTGGTAAGATAGTCTTCTTCTGAGCTTTCGTGGCTTGTTTCTGCAGGATGCTTGTGCATGTCAAGGCAGATCCACAATTTTGAAACATAACTTGCTGGATTTTGATTTCAAAGCTGAACAATTTTTTGAGGGTCTTGACTGGTGACTTGATTCAGTGATGTTTCTGACAAAGAAACCTTTACAAGACTGATGCATCATTACTTTATCACAAACAAGCAAATCTTCCACACAGAATATTTGATCCCAACAACAGATCAACATTGGATGCAAATCACCTTGTGCAAAATCACAGCTCTTTCAACAATAACAACAGAGCTCACAAAAGGTTGTTTTTGTGCAATCTATTGCAGGAAAGAACATCACAGTATTAAACCAGAAGAAGAATCTCACTGCATCTCAGGAAACCTTTACAATTCACACAGAGATAGTGGTATCCTCAACCCCTAAAACCTGGCTGGTGGTGGCAGTCACTGTTATATCTGTTGTTGGTGGTGTTCTATTCCTAAGCCTTCTGCTCAGAAGGTGACCACCAGTGAAAATTCCTTTTCACATTCTTACAGATGCTCTGGGGAACTAATTTCCTGAACAATACTGCACATATTCTACCCCCTTTAGATATGAAGATTTTTTTCCAGAGCTTTATCCAACTTTCAAGAAAGGAAAGATGGTACTTTGGAGCCATCAAAAGAGACAAAGTGTTGCAGAAGTCTGGAAATCCTTACTCAAAAACTGGGAAATGATTTAGCTGAAAAAGTAAAAAGTTGTTGGATTGATCCCAAAACTGTTGTGATTGACAAATATCTTGGACATGGTCAGTGTTGTGGTTCAGATATTGTCAAAATTTTGAATCACTATTCAGATGATGCCACTCATGGTCTTTCCTTCCAGGGAATTTTGCAGTTGTGTGGTCTGCTTTGCTGAAAGTGAACACAAATGTGTCACTTTCTGTGGCAGTAAAAAAGGCAAAAGGTCAGTTGCTGATAGGGCATGTACATTGTGGTGCAAAAACACAAAATAACATCCAAAACTTTGGGACATTGCAGTGATTTGATGACATCAAAATCTTTGGGCTTGTGCAATTTAAAACCAAGGCTCTCATGAGCCTCCATTGCACTCAGTTTTAACAAACCCAAAAGAACAGAAAGTTACAAAAAATAAAAAGTTTGATGCTTCCACCTAATTACAGAAAATGAACCCAACCCTGTTCTACTATCTTTTATGAAAAGTTTTACAAAGTCTCAAATTTACACATCTTTCTTTTCATTTGAGAAGCACCTAAATTTGTACTGTAAGTTTATAAAAATAAAACAAAAATAATTTCTTTCACAATTGCACACAAATGAACCCAACTCTTACGCAAATGAATATGTTCATAAAATCTGATAGGTAACCCTCCTTTGAACCTACCATATAAAAATTTTGAAAAATAACATATGCTACTTCTCAAACTCCTAAACTTTATACTACAAAACCCAAAAATTTGAACTCCCCAAAATCATTCTGAAGCACATTATTCCCAACCTAAATTGAGCCAAAACAGCCTGAAAGTTCAAAAATTGATCCTCATCTTGACCATGAAACTGCTGTACACTTACTTTTGGTTGACCCTGCCTACAGGTGCTTTGATTTGGGTTGCTTTGATCTGGGCTGCTTTTTCAACTGAACCCAAATCATGCAACCCTACTTAAATCACCCAACACACAGCATTTTTGTGTAGTTTTCAATTTGCTCTCATTTAGGATTTACATCTGACCACAACATGCCTGTAAATTATTGAACCAAGGGAGGGATTGTCAGTAAGGACCTTCTTTTTGCAGGAAAATATGCAGAATCATTTCAAGGTTTCTTGAGGAAGCACAATGAAAGCCAAGATGTACATTTTCATATCAAGAAGGTTGAAGGTACAGACTTCACAGAAAAGATACCCAAGTTAAAACACTATCATCCAAAATTGGCCACATATTTTTTGCTTTTTATTTCTTTGCAGTTGAAGTTGAATTGGAAAATTTCATGTTGTCTAATTTTCTTTCTGAAGTGATTGTTATGAGAAAGTTTGACCATAGGAATGTCATCAAACTTGTGGGAGTGACAGTTCTTGATAATAAACCCTGTATTATCCTACCCCTGATGGTGACAAACTTAAAACAACACCTGAAATACAACAGACTGGTATTTTGCATTGTGGGTTTTTCTGTGTGATTGTAAAATTAGTGATGCATTATGGTTACCCCAAAATCAAATCCTGTTTGCAGATCCTTTCTGAAAAAGAACTTCAGTCATTCTGTTTGGGAGCTGCATGTGGTATGGACTACCTGGCCACACAAAACATTGTTCATCGAGATATAGCTGCCAGAAATTGCATGTAAATATTTCTTAGAAATGTTCATATATTGGAACAGTTATTGAAAAGGGAAAAAATAGACATGATAATTTTTGCAGGCTGGACAAAAATAGGATTCTGAAACTGTCTGACTTTGGACTTTCAAGAAATGTTGTGGACAAGGAATATTACAAAACTGAAGACACTACAGTTGAGTTGCCAGTGAGGTGAATGAGCCCAGAATCATTAACAAACTGGACTTTCACAATAAAGAGTGATGTGGTATTTGTTTCTACTTTTTTTTGACTGATACACTGCAACTGTTTACTTTGTGTTTGATATTAAAATTTTGGTTTCAGTGGTCATATGGTGTTTTGCTATGGGAGATTTATACTTTTGGAGATTTTCCATACTCAGATTTGTCAAATCTTGCTTTGTTCAGTCATTTGAAAGCAGGGAACAGACTAAGCAAACCAGCAACAGTGACAGACAACAGAATGTAAGGAATTTATTTTCCTCTTGAGTCACTACTTCTTCTCATATATTTTTAGTTGGGTTCAATCAACATGTTTTTCTTTGGCAGATACAAGTTGATGCTCAATTGCTGGGCATGGGACTCAGACACAAGACCAAAATTTGCAGAAATTAGGCACAGGCTTGATGAAATTTTTGGTAAGAATTCTTTATTTACAGGTCTGGTATTCTTTGTTGCTGTTGATTTGTGAATCAAGAAACTCATTTTTTTCAGAGACACAGTCAAACTACATGTTGATCAGTGACTCCAGAGATGACAAAGAAGTAAATGCATCTGGTGATTTCAAAGAAAGACCACAGTCTCCAAATGTGCTAGGTGACCATGGCACAGGCAGACCACAACAGATGTCACCACTACCACCACCACAATATGACCAGACAGAAGTGAAGGACAAGTAGAAGAAACAGTCAGGTTTCTGAGATCCAAAGACATTGGATTCATGACTGGACAATCCCAACAGAGAGTTGAGTGAACATTTGGACAAACTTCTGTCACATGGAAGATATTACAACTTCCTACACATGTGATCCAGCTTCCAACCATGTGCTGAGTACCCAGAGAAGCTGCTTCAGTGGAGCTGTGCTAGGCTGAAGCTGCTCTCCAGGCCAGCACCCAGAGCACACATACAAAAGACCAACCCTTCCACACTTGCACACACAACACGCAACATTGGCAGACACCACACTGGGCATGTGGCACACTCGGGCGCGCACACACACACCCTCAATGAGTGTTCAGTGCACACACCTTCATAAAAAGTCAGAACACATGTTCTTCTTCACACTCATACACATGAGAAAACATGCCACTCTGCACATACTTTGTTTTTTCACTCAAAAACACATGTTCTTTCCACGTGCACTCAGATATGCACACACACTGTTGCACACAACACTCACACATTACTCCACACAATTCACACTTGACAACACTCATTCCTCAAGTGCACACAAAACACATAAAACAAACCACAAGCACACAGCACATGTCACACAAATTCAGTCACAAGCATGCACAACACTCACTCATGCTGCTTCACACAACACACATGATACAGAAACACCACATGTATACACCACACCCACACAACTCACAACAAAAAACACAGACAGACACACACACAACATACACAGCACACAGGACACACTTACAACAGACAAACCAAACACATACCACACACAAACACAAAGGTAAAGCCAAGGTAAGTGCACCATCTCCATAGAAAATGGAAGATTTAGCACGGAAGTGGTTGTTATGGAATCTTCAATCTGATAACATGCAACACACCTGGACAGAACAAAGTAACAGCGGAGGCTTGTGAGTGGACTCTTTTGGTATGAGACACATGAGAAATAAAGTTATGAGTGCTCACCAACACTCATTAACATTAAACAACACTCATTAACCAAAAGAGGTGTCAGCAGGACAAACTTCTGTATAATTATAACCTGTGAGTGATTTTCTGTGGACAATGCTCTCACCTTATCTTTTTGTTTGAACCACTGTGTCATATTGTTCACTGGTACAGGAAATTTGTGTGCACTGGTGATGATTATTTTGATGTAGAACAGAAAAAAAACATTCCGAATTGTAGCAGAGGCCAGGAATTCAATCTTGATGTGATGTGCTCTGTTGAGTACAACTTACTGAGATCATTTCTCTTCAAATCATTTGAGTTGTGCCTTTTGTTCAGTGTGATGCACATGTGACAAAGTTGCCAAACAACAATTGCTTTTTTGGCTTTGAGAGAACATTTGGTGAAACACTGTACTGGACCACTGCATGAAACCTGAGAAATGGAATAATCAAAAAGTCTTTGAGGTCTCAGATATATTGGTAAAATTTCTGAGCAACATTAAATTTTGAGCACACAAGACACCAAAAACAAAGACAATAATTTAAATTGGAATGAGTTGGATTCCTAGTAAAATTATATCAAGTTGTATTTTTGGTTCTTGCCTCACAAACATGGCCTCCATCCCTGCAATGTTCAAATTTAAACTTGCTGAGCAATTTTGGGCTTTGTATTCTTCAGTTGGATTTTTCCAAGGATTGATATTTGCACACACTGGACCAGTGTACTTTTTCCTGCACATGTTTGCTTTGTGTATTTTGATGTTTGGTGAAAAAAATCCAGCAGTGAGCTTTGAATTCAGGCAGCTGACGATGTAGTTGTTAACTCAAAGTGAAGAAACTGACAGGTTGTGTGACTATTGTGGAGAGGACCTTTGTTGTCATGGATACAGACAGGAGTTTCAGGAGATTGACATCAAGGCCTATTGTGAGGTAACAAATGGACCAGTAATAGGACAGTCATAGCTGAGGAGAGGATTTGGAGACCTGGGTTAGATGAAGGTGTCAGGTCTGATGAAGGTATCAGGTCTGATGAAGGTTGCCTGTGGAGTTGAGACCTGCTGTGAAGTGATGAGTATGGACAGTGTGCTGAACCATCAGTGAATAAAGAGCTGGAACAAAATACCATGTGTTGTTGAAATGTGCCAAGAACAACACAAAATGTCAAGGTTATTCTTCATGTTTTTTCATTATTCTTCTTGTTTACTCTGCATCACCTTCTACACCACCACAGTTGTTCTTTTTGCCTGACACAGACAGTTCTGTGTTTCTCTATTCTTTCTTAAGCAATTCTGAGTGGTGCAGCAAGAACCAGCACTCAGCCCTGAAAAAGGGGAAAAATTGCTCCCCTAGACACTTCTGAAAATGAAGGTGTGAATCAGCTGAAATGAAACAACAGCCTGGTGTCAAAGAAACTGAAAAGTCAGTGTGACAGGGGGGGATTTTGCACATCAGTTCTACATTGAGGTGGAAGAAGCATAACACACCCAATCATAAACACACATGCACATACACACACACACAAACTCATGAACACAAAACTACTGCAAGAAGGACCATCAGGTTTGGACATGACAGGCTTTTGTGTCAAGACTCACGGGTGTTGCCCCTGTCAACTTGTGGGGGTTGAGTTCAATTTTGGGCATGAGTTCACAAACCCCAACCATTGTGTGAATGTGAATGATAAGGGTGAGTTTGTAAGTCCAGTGTATGTGGACTACATGGCATTCAGTTTGTCTCTTGTGTTTGTGTTTGTTTGTGGAGGTGGCTGAGCCTGTTGTGAAGGATATTTGTTTCATGGTAGTTTCTTTTGTGAATTTACTGCACTTAGGATCCCATAAAACCATTGTAGGGAGAATCAATGTGCACTTTGGATGAAGCTTCGGGCCATCTGGAGTGGATTCCTGTCCTTTCATACAGTGCACAAATCCCTGGCTCTGATGGCCTGTCCCTGGCACACATACAGATCAGAACAGTCCTGTTTGAATGCAGTGTACTCAGCATCTCATAAACCATTGCAGGGATAATTCATCAATATGCACTTGAGATAAATCTATTTGCCTTTTGGTGTGGACTGCAGACTTTATGTGCAGAGCACAGGCCACATTCATCTTGCACTTGAGAATGAATGCAAAATCAATACCTACAATCAGCCTTTGTTTGCTGCCTCTGTATGTTGTTTGTACATTGAATGTTATGTGGAAAGACACACACACACAACTTACACACACAACTTGCAGGATATTTTTGTGGACTCTCCTCAGAATTGGCTGTTTCTGCGCAAAAAGTCTGAAGCAAAACATTCTGATCTCTCATATGAATTTGATAGTGTTGTCTCAGAAGGTTGTGTGTAAAAAGGGCAATTATCTTTGTTGTCATCCCTGACACAAACATAACAGTCTGCTGGTTGGTAATGTGTATCAAATTTTTGACAAGGTGATGGTTGATGTCCTCTATGGCATTTCTGACACCCACAATTGAACCCCATGTTGTAATGTCAAGGCCCACAGAATTGATATCAATATCAAGTTGTTTGATACTGGAGGTGCCAATGTGACTGGCCTGCTCTTTGTGTATTTCTTTGTAGAAAAACAGGTGGTGAAGAAACCATGTCCAAGTGGAACATTCTGATTGCCATGGTGATCAATATCCTGGTTGTAAATGCTGACAATGAGTCCAACATGAAGGCATATCTGTTGAAACTTGATGACCAAGTGAAAATCATAACTGAACAGGCTGAAGTCATTGGAGAGTTCAAGAACAGCTTGATAGCAGCCCTGGAGAAAGATCTTGTAGAGTATAAGAACACCACTATAGCCCTCAAGAAAGATTTTGAAGAGTACAAGAATACCACCATAGAACTGGAGAACAAACTGGTAGACCAGGCCGAAGTCATTGAAGAGTACAAGAACACCACTGCAGATCTTGAAAATGAAGTTGTGACCATGAACAAGCAAATTACAAACCTGACAGCAGCAAGAGGTGAGGGCAAGAAGGGCAGGTGGAAAGTGAAGAAATAATATTCTTTCCAATATGAACGTTCAAGAACAAATCAAGACAACTGTGACACAGAAAATCACACCTAATTGAAGCTTTATCAAACATCCACACCGCAGATTCTTCAAATCAAGGAGGTCTGATCCTGCAGGGAGAGTCCAATGCCAGTTGCAAAAACATTTTTACAAAGAAAAGTTTCCACCTGTAGACCACTTGGTTTTGAGTGAGAACTGGGCCCTGAAGTTCAATTCTATTCTTGCCTTCTCCCACTGCCAATGGTCCATTGCACAACTTGAGCATTGCTACCATGGCCCTCAGTCTGGGACACATGTGACTTGTCATTGGGTAGATCAAGGGAGCCAGATCCTCAAGTTGATGAGACCCATTTTTGTACATGCCAGTCAAAATCAAACTTTAATTCAAAACACTGAATGTTCAAGATGAGGCATTTGTGGAATGTTCCTGTGTTTGATATTTTAGAAGTTGCTGGAGTCCACTTCCATGTTGAGCATGGTGAGTTTGGGACCCTTGTCATAGATGAACCATTGAAATTCAGCGATTATGTGAGACTCAATGAAGGGAATGGGTGAGTTTCAACACTGTCCTCCTTGTGACAATGCCAAACATTGTGGAAGTTGAAAATTAGCAGCCACAGCACCTGAACAGCATCCCCACCAGTTGGAAATAAAGCTCTCCTTCTCCACACTGTGTTCTGGTTCAAGCTGAACAACTCCATCACTGCCCAGTTGATGAGTTCTTCCTGTTTCAGGTACAACACCACAACAGGTTACTTCACTGTTCCCATCAGCTGGGGAGGAGTGTACTTCTTCTCTGTGGCTCTTCGGGTCAAGGAATACACCAGCACTTGGGTTCGCATATGGAATGATCAACAACAGGATGTGTGCCGTGGAGGACCCATTACAGGAAATTTCCATGCTGCTGTGAGCTGCAGTGGGTTGGTTCGACTGAATCCTGGTGAGTTGAGACTGAGAAGGTTTGGGCAAAGGTGTCATCTCTTTGTCTTTGGCTTGACTCATTCTGGAAAAAAATATTTTTTCATGTGATTGTGCTGTGGATGGCAAGTTTTCAAGATGTGTGGTTGTTTTTTGGAGTGCATTGTTAGTCATGGATGGCAACTGGCATTCTCAGCAGTGTCTGTGCACTGTGACTTAGGACCCCACTGAAAGCAGGACTCAGTCTTTGAGACAAATCACATTGCTATTCCAGGTGACAAGGTGGCAGTGGCAACTGGTGCTGATCGCAGTGACCCTGTGGCAGATCCAAACTTCTTCTCTGGATTCTGGATACACCCTTGATCTGGAAACCTCCAGGTTTAGACAACATAATTGTGCACACAAACATCCACATTCTGAGTACACCTCTGACCTCACTAACCTGACCCCACCAACCTGCTGATTTGGTTGTCCCATCCCATGCACCACACACAGAAACACTGGTGAAGAAACACTGAGAAGTCATTCTCACCTTCTGGCTGCTTGTCCCAGCAAACTGGTGTTCTTTACACCCCTGATGACTCATCTCTGCACCCTTGATCACAATGACCTCTTCTGCAGTACTCCTGAGGACACAAAATTCTCCCACACCCCTCATTACACAAACCTCTACACTCATGATAACATTGGCTTTTACAACACACATGATAATTAAACATTCTCCACAGCCAGGATCACATGAACATTCTCTGCACCCCTGATCACTGAACCTTCTCTACACCACTGATCACAGGAAATGTCCCTGGACACTGGCAATGAACATAGTGGACACACACACACACACACACACACACACACACACACACACACACAACAGAACCTGCAGGTCGAACTGCTGATTAAAGACTCTCAGGACAGTATTTCAAACAATTTTTGGAATCCAATTTTGATTCATGATATTCCTTTAAAATTGGCACTGCCCCTGCCTAAAATTCATTTTGTCCGAAAAAATTCATCCCATTGAGCCAAACTCACCAGAAACCACTTCTTAGATGTTTTGCAATTCAACCAAAACTGTGTTCTGTGAACAGTTTGATCAAACACAAATGCTTTCCTATCAAAGATTGGGTTCCATTGGGTGAACAAGGTTTTTTCTATCTATCTCTATTGCTTCAAATCTGGAGTGAGAGATCAAATCACTGTTCTCCCCACATGTTCTAATATGTGAGCAGAAACTCACACACTCACACATTCAAACACACACCACAACCACACATTGGTAGAGGTAGAGTTACTCAGACATAGTCACAGACAAACACAGCCATGAAAACTCATTATTCAAGTTAAAGAGGCTATTACACACAGGTACATTCCCATCAAGAGATACAAGCAGACAAACACACACAAACACAAAGACAAACACAGCTGCACCAGCTTTCACAGACAAACAAACAGAAACAGAAGCCACACAGACACACCAAGCACACATTCATACAAACTTACAGAGACTTGTGAGCAACACAAACACACCACACACACACATAACCACAACATCTGCCAAGCCACATCTGGAGCAACTGAATAATTTATGAGTGAAAAACAACAGACATGAGATGCTTATCTCATGATAAGAAAAACAATACCAAGATTGGTTGTGATGGCTGAGAAGATCTCAATTTTAACACTGACAGGAAAACAAGAAGAATAAAAGGCTTGGAAATAAAGAAGAAACTTTCCCAACCACTGAAAGATGAACTGGTTCAAGTTTCAGAAGATTGAATTTTGTGATCAACAAACCAAACAAAAAGCTTGTGGCTGCTCAGAAGATTGTACTCATTCCAAATGAAAAAATATATATTTCTTGGATCAAACATTACAGAAGAATTGTACACAGCCTCTGCTTTTCCTGAGTACAATATGACTGTATGATATGATATGAACAGTACAGCTAGAACCTTTTGTTTTGAAATGTTCAAGCATTGACATCTGGAGGACAAAATAGAGAAATTCATTTTGTGTCATTTTCAAACAAGATTTCTTTTGACATCACAAACTGGTGAGTAACAGTGTTTTTTCTGAACATGAATGTGATGTGCAGACAGAAATTGGTCTTTTACAAATTTTCCACCATTTGTAGATTCATGTTTTCCCAGCAGTTATGCCGATAACTGCAAAACATTGATACAACCATCCTGAATGGCAATTACAACCTGGACTGGTTTTCTGCAACTTTCGACGGAGTGTTGTGACATCATGATTTGGTAGGAACGAGAGCAGAGACCAACCACTCAGACTTAAGGTTGTTTGAACCCACTGGTGCCACCTGGTGGCATGGGAGGCAGGGTGGGCAACCTTAAGTCTGAGTCACTCCGAGCGACACTTGCAACTATGAGGCGAGCCCTCCAACTACACCCTTACAGGGTTGGTTGGAGGGTGAGCCTCTTGCATTGCTATGTGATGTCACGGAGTGATGTCAGACACAGGTTTACTTTTGAAAGGGTTTGTTGGTCTCAGCCTGACAGTGAACCAACAGTGAATACACCACAATATTTAACAATCCAGACTGGTAGCATCAAGACAATGAAATACAGATCTATCAAGAAACACAAAGAGATGAACATTGTGGTTCTTTGGGCTTTTTCAAATTGCAGAAAATACTGTTGCTGTAAACAAGCAAAGTTACATGTATTTGTTGTTGCCCAAATATATGTTTTGCTTTTGAGGTGATTGTTGTGAACAAACATCAATATTGCTGAAGACAGACTCTGGTACAGTTTTATGTCTCTGTCATACTTTGGGTCAAAATGGTTTTGGCCAATTTTTGGATGATTTGACATGTCACTGAAAACAAAAACTGAACTTGAGAACAACAAATCAAATTCAATGTGAAAATCAAATGTTGAAAATCTCTTGCAGAACTTCATACCTTATACTCATTCTGATAATTTGTATGGTCCAAGAAAAAAATAACAAGGATTTATTTTTCAGAACAAAAATATTGCTTCAGATAGAAGATTATCTGTTTGTAAAATTGGTGTCAAGTCTTTTGAGTGAATCATCAATTTTAATTTCTCCATGCAAGACTGCAAGTTTTTTCTGTAATTTTTGTCAGAAATGCAAGACTGCAAGTTGCAAGACTGCAAGTTTTTTCTGTATTTTTTTTTAGAAAACTTTTGAACCAAAATGATTGAATTCAATGTCAAAGAACTTTGGGCTTTTGATGGAACCAACCCAGAAATGCTTTCTTGTTTTCACAATACTTTGGAACTTAAATGTGCAGTGAAAAATAGCCAGCAGATTGTGTCACCAAATATGATATCAGACAATGGAACAGTTCTTTCTTTCCTGAGAATTTGGTTTTGGCATGATAGAAGAAACTGTGACCCATTCTGTAAATCTGACAAGGTGATTGCAGAAAGACCTGGGTCAGTGACTGAGCTGTGCACAGAGAGCACCTTTATGAATGTTGAAATGAGTTTAGACAGACTCTTAGAAAAGTAAAGGTCTAAGATCTTATGGAAGTTGTCTCTGAAGTTGAGACCTGCTGTGAAGTGATGAATATGAAAAGTGTGCTGAACCATCTATGAATAAAGAGGTGGAACAAAACAGCAGGGGTTGGTGCTATGAAAGAGAAAAGAAATAGAAGAATCAGCTTGACTCCTTTGTCTGCAGAGCCAATGCTTTTGTGCCAGAATATGCTTTTCTGTCAGAATATTCCCCTATTCCCTTCATGTTTAACAACAGCCCAGGTCAGTGGAAAACAACATGGACACCTTTCTGACTTCAAAACTGGGCCAGGTACACACAAGGTTGTTGTCTCTCACCACACCCCAGTTGGAAATTCTTTGAGGATCACAGAGAAACAAACCTTCAAAATTGATGAAGTATTGACTGCGTGCTTTCTAACCTTCAACCCAGGTATGAGATCAATAATTTCAGCAGGTAGGTTCATTATATTCTTGGTATGGTTACCTGTGGCAACACTGTGCAATGCAGCATCCAGAGTTTCCTGATGCATCAACAGACCAAGATGTGCCCAAAGATCCTGCACTGAACATGTCCATGTGTCAAATCGTGCTTTGTGTTTTGCACTCACAGTGAACTATTTTGGTTGGGTGCACGTAGTGTGGTTGGGTTTGGTTCACGCTAACACCATCACAGGTTCTTGTTACTGCGCGAGAAGTTTGCAGTGAGTAACGAGCAATTGATTGTTGGAGCAAATTACCTATATTTGTGCCCAAACGCCATATTTTTGAGTTTCTTTCTATTGCAACACTTTGCTGTTTCATCCTCATTGCAGATGAGTTGTGTGTCAGTGCAAACAAGAACCTCTGTTCACAACACTTGCAGGTACGAAGTCCTTGTGTAAATTTTCCTTTGCTTTGAAGATTTTGAAGAAAAATTCTGGGACAGACTGATCCACTGGCCAGTGTGTTACCAAGTGGTGATCCCTGAGTCCTCTTTTTGGTGAGAGATCTGAGAAGCGATGAACAGAAAGATAGAACGACGGGGATGGATGAAGAGTTAAAGAGTGTGAGGTGAGATGGATGGAGAAGCAAAGAGCAAGAAAGATGGAAAGTGAGAGAAATAGAGAAAGGCAGAGATAGAGAAAGTCATGTCACAAAAATATGACAGAGGATGACAGAGACAGGGAGGGAGCGAGTGACAGGGAGAGGGAAGCAGGGACTTGTGCTTTGGAAGTTCTTGTCTGGAGAAAGAAAAGGAAGAAAGGTCTCCCAAACCCACACTTGGCACTTGCCTCTTCATTTTGAGGGCTTACTTATGTACTTGCCTGCAGTGTTGGTAAAAAGTGGTCTGTGACCTGGGAATTTCTTTGTAGCTGGTGTTGTGCGGTTGTTGGCAACTTGGTGTGGTCAAAAGAGTTTTGGGGATATTTTGTCTGTGTTCAGTGGTGCAGGGCCTTTTGACACATTTCTGTTTGAATGGTAGAGCATATATTTCAAAATTGGGCCACCAGGAATCAACAATCACTCCTTCATCTTTGTAGCTGCTCTGGCAAGGCACCTTGTAAACAACAGCTGCTGATGAACCCCAGACAACTGTTCAAGTCCCTGCCTGGTGCTCCTTGTCTTGTTAGTTTTCAGTTCTGAGGAAAGGAAACTCTTGTTCGTAGCCTTGGGCTGCGGCGGAAGTTCTAACACTGAGAAAACGGCTCCTGTCCAACGCTTTATTCTCAACCAAACACATTGAAAAACAGTGTGTCACAGCAACAATTTTTTCCGCGTGTGTGAACTCTTACTTCTTCACAATTTCCCACTGTTTAATTGCTAATTGCTGTTATCTTCACAAATACACGCGCAAAAGATGATCTTCTGGATCATCCAGGACAGAGAAAACCATGCGACGCGTTTGCAAACTTTTGTGCGCCTGAATAGCACTTCTTCTTGGCATGTCAAATGAATACCCAACACCAGAGGGGGGGGGCTTTCTTTTTGAGCGGGGGGGGGCACCTCCCAGGAACCGCGCAGGGGACCATCTTCAAGTTTGAAAATTTCAAAACGAATGAGGACGGTCAAAGTTTCGACAAAGGCAACTGTGGTGTGTGTGTGTGTGTGTGTGTGTGTGTGTGTGTGTGTGTGTGTGTGTGTGTGAGGTGGTGGTTGTGAGGGGCATCAGGGTGGTGTCCCAATCTCTCCCCCGCCCGAGGAAAGTGGCCTCAACCCCTCCCCCGCCCATGGGTGCGGTCCCTCCTGACCCCGCCCACCACTGGCTCCGCTCCTCAAAATTGAGGTTCTTGATGGTATCAGTTCCGGAGCAGGAACTTTGAGACGAACACACCCCAGGTCAGCAGAATCAGACCTCGCCCAAGTCTCCTCGACTCCCCCGAAGACGTGGGGTCGTAGGTGGGGTCATAGGTGTCGCCACTCTGGAATCCTGAACTTCGGACCCCTTGGTCACTCAGCTCCAGGATCCTACCCACAAACAGGGTACTTCCGGACTTCTTCTCCATGATCATGTAGACAAAGGGATGGTCCGCCCGGACCACCAGGGGGTCCAGTGCTGCGCTCTCTGCAACGATGACTGCAGTCGCAGCTGCAGCCTCCGTCCCTGCAAAAACGACAAAACTTTTTGTGACGTCAGCGCCAAATATGTGAAGCCAACGTCAACATTTTACGTCACTATCAAATTTTAACAGGGATGGAGGTGAAAATGGGTGAGACCATTTTGACATCAAAAGAACAACAAGGGCCAGAGCCAAACCCTATTTCACCCACATGGATCAGACATGGTCTGCTTTCTGCAAGAGAACAGCACACGCACAAAAAATAGCTCCATGGAGCTCACGGTGATTTGAGGAAATTTCAGTTGCTCTGATTTGGCTTGCTCTGATTTGGCTTGCTCTGATTTGGGTCACTCAGATTTGGCTTGC
>JAAUXT010114687.1_pt1 | contig 32597 bp, 37 predicted proteins | sample 7278171 | NCBI WGS metagenome assembly JAAUXT01 (sample SAMN14350112, study PRJNA611818) | marine sediment metagenome | isolation source: surface marine sediment (1.8m) | place: French Polynesia: Moorea | collected 2018-08
GGATGCTGGGTAATTTCCAGCAAAATAGCAGAATTTTGATATTATACATCTATTCCCTGTCTAATGTATATAATAATTAAATATAAAAATATTCAGAATATAAAAAAATGGCTGAGGCCACCGCCCCCTGGTGGGGGAGGAGTGTGGTGTGACACACCAGCTGTGAATTTAGAACCACTGCTCACCAGATATCAGCACTGTGTACTCAATAAATACGGAGGTTCCCGCCCTTGGGGACAGTCTCTCCTGAGATACCAACCAGTGTGTTTGTGATATCACTACAGAAAATCCATCCCTGGATTCTCTCTCTCTCTCTCTTTCTCTCTCTCTCTCACACACACACACACACGAACACACACACACACACACCACACACACACGCATTTGGCTGGCTTCGCTGAGCCGAGCGCAAGAAAACAGAGGACCCTCGCTCATTCTCACCTGTTGTGCACACTTGTAGAGCAAAGTGGGTTCACAACGAGCGACATGCAGGGAATTCGTACAATCACACAAAAACGTGCGACACATCCGATGTGGACGTCCAAACACGGTCAACTCCATGGGAGGCAAGGGGAGGGGACGGGGATACTCATATCGTTTTGAAAACATTGCAACCATCCCATGTCGAGCTGTTCAATTTAGAGCCTGCAGGCACAACTAAACTACTCAAGCTTTCTGTATTTTTCTCTGGCAAACCAAAGCGGGATATACTTGTAAAACCGTCAATATTTCTCAAACTCACCACTGTACTCACGTTGCAACCATCTGTTCGAAATGGAACCAAAGGAAAGACGTGGATTCATGTCGCCTTTCGCGTAGTTCAGTGCAACACACAGACAAACACAATTCCGGGATCAGGTGGTGAAGGCATAACAAAGGGTTTTCAGCCCCTGACCGCTCCAACTTGGATGACATCCTCACTTTTCAGAAACAGAAGTTCTTCAATGATGGAATTCTACGGACACCACGAAGTGAGATGCAAGTTGGCCGGCAGAGGTCGATATCATCTCGGAAGATGGCGGATTGAGGTATGCGTCCGATCTTAGCAGGCTTTACAAGGCTATTTAGTGGACAGAATGTGTCTTATCACTCCTCTAAATGTGTAGCAATTGGAGCTAAACATATGTAGGATGCGGACATATAATGCAGTAAGGTAGAGTTGGTGCAGTTTTTGAGGAAAATGCTAATGAGTGAAATCAAAAGACATGCTTAAGTTCCATTCGTATGCAAACAAGGCCATCAACGTCAAGATCCCGGGTCACATCTTGAGTGGCTGCGGACGAGCACGATCACAATTTCTCCATTTCTGCACCTAATGCAAAGAATTGTAGATTTTGTGTTTCTTAGTGAACAGTGCGGAGAACATGAAGGGAGAAAAGCTCAAGAATTTGGCACACAATGACAAGGGCAGGGAGGAGCTATGGCGTCTGTCTGGTTGAGCAGAAAAGCAAACACAACAGAAGCATTTTTTTTTGTGGAAAAATTATCCGAAGCACCTAAATGTGAAGGAAGATTGACAATTTATCTGTCGATAGTTGGGTGTTATATTGTGACCTACATTGAGCTCAAAAGTAGATCTGGAGCTTCGTGTTTTACCATTTGATGCTGTCAGGCATCTTCCGGTTACAACGCTGACGGCTCCGTGAACTTCTCACCGATCGTGAAACACAGCTTGTCAGCAGATGTTTTCGCTCAGGTAGAGATCATGGGTTTCAGGCAGATAGTGAGATGACACAAGATGAATTTTGGGGTTGATTAGGCACTTTCCAGTTTTGTCTGTACATCGGGCAAGCATTCGGGACGCTATGTTTATGTTCCCTCTCGTCCTGAAAGTTGTCGCGCGCACACAGACACACACACACACACACACACACACACACACACACACACACACACCCTGGACCCTGGAACTCTGCTGTCAGCACTGTTCTTGTTTCGTGATTGAGACACTCTCTTCTCCCCGTCAGGAACCGCTGCTCGGCCGTGTCCTTGTTTCTGGATCCACTCTGCTTGTACTCGAACGTCGTTGTTATGTTTTCTCAGTGGCTTAGAACACGAACACAACCATGGATCACGGGTGGAATCAGCTGAACCAGCAGTTCAACCAGCAGTACCAACGGCTGGCTGCGGCCGCTAGCAACAGCGTCGCCGGGAATGCGCGGTTCGACATCCCGCAGGCGCTGCTGGAGCAGACCGCCGCCCTCGCCACGCCCGGTACGGATCAACACAAACCTCTGCATGTCTTTCAATTTCAGTACACTGCAGTGTTGTTGTACCGGAAGGTTTGTCAACAAACGCCATGTTGAAATTGCAGGGTTGAGTGCACTGTCTCCGCCGCTGCCTGCACACACTCTGCAGGGGTCGCGTATTGGTGTGGGTACCCTGCCTGCGATGAACTACCCGCCCACGCTTCCTGTCGGGATGGGCTTGGAGTCCCTGTCTGCCGTGAACTCACTCGGCACGTCCTTCACGACGCAGTCTCCCTACACGAAGAGTGTACCCCAACCCGCGTTCAGCCTGGACGGCTCCAGTCACGCTGATATGGCAAGGTAAGGATGACACCAAAACAACGACGTGCCGCAAGAGATTCATTTATGCAAGCGTCAAATGAGATTGGCCAGTGAAGCAAGTCGTGTCGCGTTTGAGTCGGCCATCAGGCGTCGTGGTGATAAAGAACAGCCATGGATCCATTCCAAGAAGAGGCGGCAACAAATGTCTCGGCAGATGTTCAAGAGTGGAATGAATTTTGTTTCTTGTCAGGCACTTGGCGAACTCTGGATCTTCACTGAGCCGATCCGAGTCTCTGTCCACACACACACCGTCATCGTCCTCCGTCTACTCCGCGGTCGATAGCCCAAAGTCGTGGGGTCTGTCTCAGTACCTGCCCGGCCAGACAGGACAGTACATGCCTGTCAACGCCAACACCTCGTCCCCGGACTACACGACAGGTCACGTGGACCCACCGCCGGCACATTCAGGTGAGATTGAATTTATGTGAAACGCTGTATCACTGTAGGATCCGAGTCTGAGTCTTTTCACACAGCGCTGCTTGTGTGCTGCGTTCTCTGAAGTGCATGTAGATTGACCCCAATGTTGTTGCTTCAGCAACACTGGCTGACGTTTCTGACGCGGCAACCTAGCATCCCCATTGGCTGTCACGTTTCAACGACGCACACAAAAAAGGCCAAGCCAAATTGTTGCCGCAGTGATTCAAAATAAATAGGTCTCAGTGGATGCACAAAAGCGTTGTCTTGTTCTGTGGGCGAAATAACGAAGCGTTCGAAAGCTTGTGCGAATTCACACCCAGTCTGCTTTCGCAGGTTCGGTGGGTTCGCGACAGAGTGCCATACAGCGGAACCCGTTCACCCAGTCGAGCGTGTCGAGTCGCGAGGCTCTGCTCATGCGCGAGACGCTGCAGGTTCAGGAGGAGCAGCGCCTCAAGAGGGCGCTCAACGCCAAGCACGACCCGCCGCACGCGCACGCGTCCAGCAACCGACTTGGACTCAGTCATCAGGTAAACGTCCTGTGTTGGTGTCATAAGCTGTCTTCTTTCGAAGCTGACAAAATTCCCTGCTTCCATCAAACGTGTCAGTCCTGTGATACAGGTCATGTTGTCATTCTTGAAAGGGGGGACTTTAGGGGTGACCACGACAGAGTATCTCTCATTGTCAATGCACGTGCTGTCTCAGTTTGACCCTGTGCCATACACACTGTTTTGTCTCGTGAAACTGAATCGCATGGCGCTGCCTGTCCTGTTGTTCCAGCGTGTCGAGTCGGACGCACCGGGAGTGCGTCTCTCTATCATTACCACTGATAACTTTTATCTCGTGCGGGACTCTGTCGAAGAGTTAGTTAGTGTGGATCTGGTAAAGAAGTTTTTGGTTTTTCGGCAAAAAATGTTATTGCACTCGTTTCGTTTGAAGTAAGAGCTTCTCCAAAGCTGCAAATTTCTTCGCTGCCGTATTTTTGATGGACAAGGCGACCATGATCAGTGATGCACTCGTTTTGCAAACTTGAAAGATGAACTTCTCTCGGTCGAGTCTGCACCTTTTGGCAGTCAACAAGGGTCTTGTCCGTCGGAACAACTGGCAGTTCAAGAAAGTTAACTCTTCACTAACTGTTCAACAAATGTTCAATGATCCATTCCTCTGTCAGTTTGGTAACGCCCACTTTATGTTGTCTTTGCATTGACTTGGTAAAAAAAAAGAATCTAATTGCTGGTTCCATTGGCAACCTAACTTGTCTGGTGGGCTCGTTGACATAATTTTGTCAAAGTTAGGGTTATCAGACTCTTACTGGTTCTGAGAAGCACAACTCCAGTGGATTTCTCCCACCATCTTGGGAGGTTGACCAAGTTTCGTTCCCAGTTAAATTTCTTAAGTCTAACCACAACGAAGTTTCTCGTCTGTTTGCCATCGTTGCTTGAGTTTACCGAAGGCAAAGTCTGCTTGCCAAGCCTGCGGTGTCCGAATTTGTTTGCGCTTTGCTGTGTAGAAAAGTAGGCACGTAGCTTGTCAGCAATTTCTTTTTTGTTTTTGCTGAACAAATTCAATTTGTTTGAAAACTGTTCGTTGTTGTGAAACATTTTATTTTTCTTTCTTTTTTGTCTGTGTGTAGACGTACGCGTCGTCGTCTAGTAGCAGCAGTAAGAGTTTGCACAGTAGCGGCAGCAGCAGCAGCGCGCATCCGCCGCCGCCGCCGGCGCCGCCCTCCGTCAGCAGCGCGCACTACTCGAGCTCCTCACAGCAGCACCTCACCTCTCATCAAGCTACAGCCAACCTCCTGAGTAGAGCCTCGAGCAACTCGGACGTGCTGAGGAGCTCGTCCAGTTCGTACCGAAGTTCGCCCCAGGTTGGTGCTCACAGAGGATTCCACCACCGTCGCTGTTCCATCGTCAGCGTGGTTCAGCCTGACATGCAGTGCCTGACATTGTTGAACTTGGTGGTCTCAGCAAGAAGGGGAAATTGAGCAGAGTTTATATGGTGAAGCTGGTGAACCAGCCGCCCTGGTCTCTGTTGTGCCAGTTAGAATACAAATGTTCTCTGTAAATTTGCACTTTCTGTTCGATGTTGTTGCACTGGCTCACGAACGTCGCCTCTCTTCATTCAGTGTCTGTGTTCTCATTTTACATTCCGTCGTCACTGGGGGCAACCTTCGTGTTGTTGCGTTTCTTCACTTCTGTCAAAGGCACTTCACATAGATTTATTTGATGAATGCAACTGTTTCTTTCACTGTTCCTTCCACAACATTTGCTGCTTACGGCTTCCACAAAACACATGTACTGCGTTTGCTGTTGCAGATAACGAGCAGTAGTCTGCAGCACTCGAGCAACTACAGCTCGTACAGCAGCTCCAGCGGCGGCGGCACGGCCATGACGACGTACGAGGCGGTGTCGCCGGCGGCGCCTGCGCACTCTGCGTCCGAGCACTTCGACACGAACATCGCGCTGCACGGTCTCGCCGACATCAGCTCGAACCGCGAGAAGCTGCCGCTGCAGGAGAAACACGTGTCGCACCACAGCACCGCGCAGCATGGTCAGGTACGAGAGGTGCGGTGCAGCCCAGTTGCGAAAACGACGCGCATTTCTGATCCTTCCAAGTTTGTGTCAAATAGTTGCACCGGGAATGTGCCCAACTGAAGTTTTGAACCGTTCTAGTGACATCAGTTCTTCTCAGAATGGGACTGGCAAGAGGTTCTGTTGTAGAAAAATTGAGTGACTGAATGTGAAAAGACCCTCCTGGAGCTCGGGATCACTTGATCACATTTTTTTTCGCAATGTTCACAGGTTGGAATGCGGATGCAGGACATGTCTCCTCCCATGGCGACCAACCTGCAGCAGCAGCAGTCTCCGATCAGCACCGGCAGTCCTCACGTTCCCCTCTCCACCATGGCAGGCTCGCCGCAGGCTCACGTCCCCAGCTCATCCGTGCCACCGGCGGCACACATGCCCGTTCAAGCGGTCCCGGACTCCACCACAAAGCCCAAGCGCAAGCGAGCACCCAAGAAGAAGGAGAAGCCAGCGGAGCCCCCACCACCGCCAATCTCGTCTGTCTCGCAGCAAACGGTGATCGCAGGGCAGTCGCAATACGAGCAGCAACCCATGACTCAGAACTACGTGAACACTTTGCCCCATGGATACGACCAGCAGCACGTGGTACTGTCGTCGGCGGAAAACATGGCGGCTGTGCACAGCCAGTACTTCAGTCAAATGGTGGCCGGGATGGAGGCAATGGAACAGCAGTCTGGAAGTGGGGGAGGGGGTGGAGGAGGCTCCGAGGAACAGCCTGTCTTCATGACGAATGCATTTGGAAGTGCCTTTGTAAATCCGAATGACGCCATGGGCTTGCAGTCTTCAGACAACCAAAGTGAACTGTACGACGAAAACTCATCCAACAGGAATAAGTTACGGACAAAAGCGGAGCAGAAAATGCCTCCGGTGGCCACGAGTGTTCAAGATGATTTTGACGATGAATTCGCACATTTAGCGAAGCCACCCGACGAAACTAAAGTGGTAAAGAAGTCCCCGCCGCGGTTCACCCCACTGGGGAACCCCATCAGTCCCCCTAGAAATCCATCCAGTCAGCTCGGCAACGCGAACAGTCTGCAGCCAAACAGCACAGATGTCAAACCCGTCGTACCCACTCCTCCACCGAAGAAGGATCCAGGATTTCAGACTTCGTTTATGAGCTTCTTGCAAGGCAAAAAGCCCGAGACTTTGTCGAGCGTGACGAATCAAGCCATCACGAAGCGACCGCCCATGCCGGTGTACATCCCGGACCCCCGCCCCCGGAGGGTGGAGGAGTCCAAAGCCAAACCGAGGCTGCAGTCTTCAGGCTCGGACTTCTCGGATCTAGACGACGAAGACGCCATCAGCAAAACTGTTCAAAATGTGATATCTAATCTGAGTGACGATGGGAGCGGCAGTTCTAGCAATCCTCCCAAAGTCCCTCCCATCACTATCTCCATCAAAGGCTTGGCCAAAACGCGCGCGCGAGGGGGTGGGCCCGCAATAGTGAAGAGTCAGCGAAGTAGTAGCAGCAGCAGCAGTAAAAGCAGCAAGGCAAACCGCTCGATGTCGTATCGTGGAGGCAGCTCTAAAAAGGTGGTCGTGCTGGATTCTGATGAGGAGGGAGCGGTGCGGGGGAAGGGCAGAGAGTCGGCCGCCGTCGTGCCCCGCGAGCGAGTGTCTCGAAGAGCCAAGGAGAAGGTCGAGGAGAAGCGCAAAGCCAAAATCGAGAAGAAACGTAAGTTCCCAGCAGTGTGCATTCTTTCATGCTGTCACGCAAACGCCAGTTGCTGCTAAAAAAAATCGCCTTTCTTCACCACTCGCGACGAGAACCAAAAAGATAGCCGCCAGGCAATCAGAAAAGTCGTCGTAGCTTTCGGTCTGCAGTTTCAGGACAAGCCACCAAGTGTGCTTCCTGCTTTGGACGTCAGTTTGATTGCACGTGTGAGCTTGGTGGGCGCGTCTGGTTCTCGTAGATTTGGAACCAGTACGTTTCTCCGGAAATGGTTCTGAATGATGAACTTGTCCTGAAACAAGGCTGTCGCCAAGAAATGCACCAGACCACTGGTGTTTCACAACTTCTGAAATTAAGTTGAAGCCAGAAATATGTCATGAAGTTGAAGCAGTCTCGCAAGGCAGGACTTTCAGGGTGAGGGCCTGTCACACGTAGAGTCGTTTGGAATGTTGTTGACGTTTTTTCTAGGGAAGGGGAGCAAGGTTTCGGACGACGATTCTGATTACGACGTCGAGTCCGATTTCGATGAGGCGGCGTACGACTCGGACAAGGATCCGTCTTGGTGTCCGGGCGAAGGGGTGAGTGTGTTTAGCAAGCGTTGGAAAAAAAGGGCGCCTGACGAAAGTATCGTGTTTTTCAAATCCACTGTTTTTTTCTGCGCCGCAACAGGACAGCATGGCCCTCTCTTATTTCTTGTTTGTACAACCTCAAAAGTTGACACTTTGTATGGTGATGCAGCCGCCGGTGCCGAAGCGAATCAACAGTTCAGACGACGACGAACCGACGAGGCACAAGAAGATGCGACTGAACCCGTCGACGATCATGTGAGTTCGAGTGATGTGTGTCAAGTCCTTCGCACTGAAACACGAACAATTGGTTTCTGACTGTTCGGTTATTTCCCGACACCCACGCGCTGTAAAATCGAGTTTTCCCTTCTGGCTGCAGGAGGAAAGGCTCGATGAGTAAGTCCGGCAGGGGATTCGAGTCGGGAGTGATGCCGGGGTCAGAACCGAGCTACGACGCCAACGGAGAGCCCAGTCCACACAGCTTCATGGTGAGTGCGCAATTTACTGTTCGCAAACACGGAACAATTATAGACCGGGTTACGTTGAAGTTGTGTGCTGCTGTACGCGTGATTGATCGGTGTGTGAATGGCGATCAAGTGATCACATCCGTGATGAAAGCGCTTCAATGAACAGTAATAAATTTGTCTGAATGATTCATCAAGGCAGAAACGGTATGAAGGTGTGTTGTCACAAATTAAATCCAGCAGACCTGGTCTTTCAGCAGTCCACGTTTTCATGTGTTTCCAGCGGGGAGACTTCGTGATGGACAAAAAGGACCTGTCCAACCCGGACAGCTTCCCGATCTGGCGCATCGACGCCGGGCGGCTGCTGCAGAAGTTCGAACCGGTCATCAAGGACAGCGTCGTCGTGGCGCACAAGGCGCTGTCCACGGTGAGCCGCGAAGACTGCGCGCTCGTTTTTCACGGTCAACTTCACGCAACGTGACGAAGAACAAGAAAAACGTGGTCTCATTTGAGTTCGAAGTATTGAATATTTTCGAAAGAAGAATCCCAAAAATGTTTTTCTGGGTAGGAAGAAGAAACCGTTGTGGAGCACTTTTGTGATGTGACAAAGCTCAATGCATTGTGCTTGTGTGTTGCAGTACTCGAGCTGGTCTGAAGACATCCGGAAGCAATACAAAGGCGTCGACGTGAAGATAGTGTCCCAGGGGCGCGGCGCGGACGTCGTCGAGGTGCTCGAGGAATATCGTCCCAAGGCTACGGAGGCGCCGCCGCCGTCCGCCCAGTCCGCTCCGGCCCCAGCCCCGGCCCCGGCCCCCTCCGCACCCGTCCCCGCCCAGCCGCCGCCGCCGCAGCAGCAGCAGCACCAGGCCGAGGTTCACGGCAACAACACGCTGTGAGTGCTCTGACCTGCAGTGGCGTGGGAATGGATGGTCAAAGAAGGGGGGAAACGCACGCAATGGGAATGGCGCAAAGAAACCACGTGGAAACTTTCGTGCAGAGGCGATCGGTGGGCAGATCAAGGGAGACTAACGTGGAGCTTTGGTTGCTTTCAGGAGTGAAGACGAGGCTTTGCTGACGTCCTTCAACGTGTACATGCAGATCGTGGTGAGCCAGGCGCTGGAGCCAGGCTTCCTGTCGGCAATCACGCAGGAGAAAGGTACCAAAATCTGCAGCACTGATCGTAATTTGTTGCAAACAAACCAGGTCTTCACCACAACACAGACAGAGTACGAATTTATGTAAACAACAAAGCAGAACTTTGGGCGCACACAAAGCTGAACGAAATTTGTTTTCATCGCACAAGACGTTTGCACGGAGCCGCCCTTGACGAAAACCTCCGTTTCGAAAAATGTCAGTGTTGAGTTTTGTGCTGCTTGTTGCTCGATTAGCGAACGTTTTCAGTTTCGGTGTTTGGTTTTGCAGATGACTACTACTTCGGGCCGCTGGAACACATCGACTCCCTGTTGCACCAGGCCAAGCTGCGCTTTCAGCAAACCTTCCGCTGGAACCCGCACTTTCAGGTCAGCACTTTTCTTCCTTGCGTTGTGGCGGGTTTGGCTGACAATGTACTTGTTTGGAAAATGGTCTCAGCTTTGACAACGTGTGGTGTATTATGAGGTCAGTCAGTGTTGGGCAACAAGGTGTTTCCATGACTGCGACGCACTCAGTGGGTTCATGTGGTGGGTTTGATCTTCACCTCCACTTCCTTGATGAGCCCCAGAGTCGACCATGTGATGCTCGGAGAGTTGGGGTTGCCAAGGTTACAGTCGGTCAACCACCAGCCGCTGCGTATCTCTCCAGCGCAGTTGCTCTGGCCCGGTGCGCTGAATTTGGCTCCGTTCACCTGAGACAAGTGGTCGCCAGCGGTTCCGTTGTACTGACCCACACGCAGAACGTAGCCGTCTGCCTCGCCGCCGATCTTGAAATCTTCGTATTGGGCGTAGAGCTTGATGCCCTGGCCGACATCGAAGCTGAGAGAGATGATGTACGTGTAGTTCTGGCTGGTCAAGTGGTGAACCTTGTCCAGTCCCAACCAATGTTCTCCCGTGATATCGCCGAAGCCCGTTTGGTAGTCGCGCCACGTCGTGTTGAAGTGAACTTTGCCGGGGTTGAAGCGCCTCTGGATGAGCAGCCACCCGTCGTAGTCACAGAAGGCGTCGAACGGAGGGTGGACGACGACCGGGACGAAGGCGTTGCTGTCACCCGTCGGGTTGGAGATGGCTGGACAATGGAAAAGGGGAGATGCTGCTTGAAATATCCACTGTATCGTTGCATTTGCAAAGAAAAGATACTGGACTCTGCTTCACCTTTCAAAGATTGCCTGGCAATGAGTGGGCCAGAAAATATATTGTCCTGGACTGCGCACACCAGTAAGACGAGCGATTACAAGGCGAGGACGTACTTGAGTAGCACTCGAGCGGCCCGAGCGTGTAGAAGCCCTCCTCGTTGACTCCGCCCGTGTCTCCGATCAGCACCTGCGACACGGGCAGCGCCGCCGGGTCCGTGATGTTGCCTCCGTCCTGCAGGAACCGCGTGTCGTCGTTCGTGTCGCAGTTGCACACACCGCCTGTCGGGGCACAAGTTTTGTGCACAATTTTGTTGTGGGTGTTTTGCATCAGAGTGATCGATCAATCAGACAGTGGGAGATGGCTAGACCGCTGGATGTTGTCAAGATTGGCTTTGCGGACGATCCGTGGCTTCTTTCACTGTGCAGACGAGTGCTTCGTGCTCTGCTCGCCCCGCCCACTCACTCACCGCCCCTGCAGCTGTCGATGGTGTTGCAGAAGCAGCCTCCGCGCGCCGGGTCGCCTCCCGCCCAGTAGGCGGCGCGGTGCCCGTCGCGCCCGACCCACCACGTGTATTTGGAGAGCGCGGCGCCGCGGCACTCCCAGTTGAGGTACTGCCAGCAGCGGTGCGACGTCTCCACGAGCAGCGCCTGCTGCGCCAGGTCCACGCCTGCGCGAGGTGGAGAAAGGGTCACACGTGGTGGAAATGTGATTGTCGCGTGGGCAGGTTTTGCCCGAAAAAGTTCTCACGAAACCGCTCACCCAAAAGGAAAGGCAAGGTAAACTTTTGAGCGGAAAGGCAACTTGCTCGAATCACTTGCGCGCCTCATTGGTCTGGGGTCAAGCAGAGATCCTCGCGTCACCCACAGACTGATCGTCATCGCAGTGGAACTGACCCGGGTAGTTGACGATGAGCTGGAGGTTTCCCGGCGGCTCGTGGCCCGTGACGCGGTGGCGCCCCTCGCGGTCGTGATGCAGCACGGTGACGGCGCCCTCGCGCTCCAGCGCCACCATGCGGCACTCGACGGTGAAGGGCGGGAGGCCGTCGACGCCGTCCGGGTCGACGAGGTAGCGCCCGGTCTGCGTGTGGCCCTGCCGCCGCCACTCGTAGCAAGACCGTGGGACTGAAAACAGGATTCTTGTTGAAGTGAGCGGTTCGCTGCTTTGGTGCAATCCCCATCGGAATGATTTTGTGCACTTGGTGACTTTACTTACCCCCCCCCCCCGGTAAGTCACCCAAAAAATCTTTTTACTGGCGGTTGATAATTACATTCTGAGCAAAAAAATTTGGGGGTGACTTCCTCTGCCCGCGCTACGAAGTCACCATTTTCACTCGGCCAAGCCACCAAAACATGTTCAAGCCAAATTTGCAGGTGTCCTGTCAGCCAAGGAGGTACGCTGACTCTGAGAGGCAAATTACCACATGGAACCGTGCGCTTTTTGGGCAGAGCGCAGAGCCTTCTTTTTGTACCACGCAGATCGAGAAAGAAATGCACCAGTTTGTCTGGGTATCAGAACGCAGCAGCCAATGCTGTAAACACAATCCTTGAGGAAGATCATTGCTGCAGTACTCTGCACCATTCTTGCACTCATTGATGCATTTGACGCACCCACACAAACTCACTCAGTCGCACCAACTGGTCGAACTTGAACTGCACTGGAGCGATCTCGTGAACTCTTCGCTTGTGGTGCTTCGGGCATCCTGCAAATGGAGTCAAGAAAATTATTGACCAGGTGTTTTTGCGTCCGCTTCTTCAAATGCAATGCTCGGCCATCGAGTTGCTGTATGCCCAGCGCACGCTCGCAACAGCCAGTGTCAGAAACGTGCTTGGGTTCTGCACTGACCCTTGTACTGGTTGGTGACGCCGCTGAAACCCGTGAAGAGCGGCGTCTCTTCCTCTGCGTTCTCGTCCCGTCGACCGGACGTCAGCAGCAGCAACTGAAAAGCGCAACTCTGTTATGTGCTGGCAGTGGTTTTCACATCATGACATCCGAGGGCAGATACCAGGGTTATACCAATGCGAACGGTGCAGTGCATGTTGTACGAGGCTGATACCAAAACTCTTTCCTGGTCATGTTCTTGGCGACGCGACACTCTGGTCGACTTCTTTTATTTCTCAATCACCTGGTACCATTGCTGACCAATGGGAGTGCAAAGATCTTGACCGAACAACAAAAACAAGTGACATTGGCAGGAAAGAGTTTTGGTATCAGCCTCGTATCACCTTGCGCAGTTGGGAATCAGGACAAGTTGACACCTTTCTATCGGCACCAATGGCTGCCTCCAGCGCAAATGTGATGCAACATGTTTATTGCACTGTCATCATTGGTGTACCCCTCGTAGTTGACAGAAAGAAATTGAGGGTCTTCTCAAGGCTCCAAGCAACAAAAAGAATGGCCAGCAGCGCGGGTCTGACCTGGTTCTGCAGCTCGGTGACGCGCCCGACGAGCTGCTGCACGTCCCCGTCCTGCTGCCGCAGCGCGTCGCGCAGCGCCCGCACCTCGTCCTGCGCCGTGCGCGCCGCCTCCAGTCGAGACCCGTGCTGCACCAACTTGTGCACCGCAGCCAGCAGCCGGCGAGTCACGGCCGCGTCGCCGGCTGAGGCAGCCAGCCGGCCCGCGTGCTGCTGCTGGCTCTGCGTCCCCGCGTGGTGGCTGCATTTGACGTGATCAGTCTCGGGAACGGTGAAACTGTAGGTGCTCATGCACTGTTGATTCTGGTGCTTCTTCGTCCTTTGGCACAGGCAAGATGTCAGAAGCGTGAGCATGAGAAGGGCGTTGATGTTCGTTGAGAAAAACATCACGACGTGCTGTGTGTTTCAGGATGAGTTGAAGAACACAGTGGCTGTATGAATGCGTTGATGATAAGAATCCTCTCTTTGACCCCGTCTTTGTCACACGTATCCAGTCATGATCGTTGTTCCCAATTCTTTGCAAAGCTGCCTCACAGTTTTTCGACGAGCAACGTCGACAAACGAGTCTTTTCCAAGTTTCTGAGTGCTGAGCTCTTGAGGTGTGTTGTCTGAGACAATAGCAGCAGCTGCAGTGAAAGTGAATCTGGATTTTGTGTTGGAGTCAATGGTTCTGGGACCTTTTGTTTGGATTCGCTCGCGCTCCACTCTGCTTTTGTTTACACGTGCACAGAGGACCTGGAAACGAATGTTTGGCTTTGTTTCGTCGTCTACTCTTGTCTCGTGGTCCGACGTGGAACGGACGCTTTTCTATTTTCAGGCAAGCAAAGAGAAGTCGGTGTAAGATAAACAAAAGTTCACGCTCATTGCTCTGTGCAGAGTTGTGAATTTGCTCAAACTTTGTTCCAGTGTCTTTGCAGAAAGTCAGCAGTTGTTTTGGAGAAATCCAAAAATTTCAAACCATGGCGTGCGTTTTCACAGTTTTACAGCAGTTTGATATTTTGTACTTGCAGGCTGCCGGGGATGCCTATCCGTACTACAAGGTGGCGGATCGGCCGGCCCCTCCGCCGGGCATCCCTCAGCCGCCCTGCCAGGCGTGCACATCGTGCGGCAGGGCGATGGAGAAGAGCGTGCAGCTGATGGGCGGGGCCTACAGCCGCGACACCCTCGAGCTGCAGGGCACCGAGGCCATGGAGCCGCGGGTGAGTGAGCACGAGCTGCGCCTCGGTCACTGCTGTGCTTGGGATAGTTGAAAACCGTCGAGGCAGTTGGGATTCACTTCGCCAGACGGGGGAGTGTGGACTGATCTGGACTCAGCATTTGACACGATCTGAAAGTTTTCTGAGTTTACAGTGACAGTGAAGTTTGACCTGTGTATTTCAGGAGTACGGAGTCTGTCCCGCAGCTGTCCAACAACTGCACCAGTACCACAAGTTGCACCACTTCAAGTTCACGTTGTACAGAAACTGTCTCAGAAAGGTCAGTACCATCAACCAACACCTTATTTTCAAATTCTCCAGTAGGTTTGCAGCTTGCTCACCAGTGAACAACGTGTTTTAATTTGTGTCGGACAGGTTGAGGAAATTCGAGAGAGCGTGCAGGGTATCGACATGAGGGAGATCCTGGACGCGTGTCTGCAGAACAGGGGCTGGGTCAACGGGGTAAGTGTCACATCGAATTCAAAGGAATGCCATTTGATTGTGTAGTTGCAAGGGAAATGTCAGTGAGGGCCCAGCCAAGTTTCAATTTTGAAATCCAACACAAAAACTGTTTCTCTCAAAATCTTACAAAGTTGCTTTTCGAGTGTACGTCCAGGGACTGGGAACCAATGGTCAAGTTTTGTGCAGACTTCCACTGAAATGTTTGTTGTCGACAGATACCGGTAACGATCTCCCAAAGTTGGGTGCACTTTCACTGTCCAACCGGTGTGTTATTTCTGACTTGCTTGTGTGCCACTTGCAGTTGTACACGGATCTTCTGAAGTTGATCAGCCACGGAACCAGGTAACAACGACGCAGGGCCAGCTTCTCCCGCATCACACACACACACACACTATCGAAGAACCCGGAAACACAAGCGCACACACACACACACCGCTACCGTGGACGGTACCACCAGCAACTGAGTTGAACGAACCACAGTGGTAATGTACATAGTGAGAAATGGGTTCATTGGATGTAAAAGTCTCGCTAGCTGTCGTCGATACTTGCAGGAAATCCAGTGAATTATGTCGATCATGTGCATCTACGAACACGAGTGCAAATAATGCAACAGCGTCCACTGCACAGTGAACGTTGTTGAATCGGAAGATACCTGTACAGATCGTGAATGTTGTCTCAACCATTCTTTGCTGCATTGAGTGTGGAAATGTTGAAGAGAAAGTGACAGATGATACCGTCAGTTGAACGCAAACTCGACATTTGTTAGTCGTTGCTGGGTGTTTGTGTCAAGCTGTTTTCAATTCAGTTTGTCTTCTGTTGGCTCAAGATGCTGGTTTGCGTGTTGAGTTCAGAGAGTTGGGAGTGCGTTTGCTCGAACTGAAGGACAGTTGCACTTGCGTTGTGTACTGCCCCGAGCACCATCTTTGCTGTGCTATGAAAGTTATGAACATAATATGGTGTTTTAATTTAAGCTAACACGCTGTACAAACGCTTGGTGGAGTGAGCCTGTGCAACATGGAATTGCTGTTCCAGTAGACAATGATTTTTAGGCAAGTTGTTGTGCATGTGAGGTCAAGCTTTAGAATTGAGCGAAATTTTACTTATAATGAACTGCGAGTCAGGAATGTTGATATTGTACACTGGATGTAAATCTGTGTAGCAGAGTTTGTTGCAGGCTTAGTTGAAAAGAGATGCTCGTTTTTGTAGCACTGGTTCCCGAAGTTCTTTGATATAGATGCAGTTAAAATGTACAGAAAGGTAATACTGCAAGCGGTAGGATTTTTCTTCGCCATCTTTTCATTGCTGCTGTTAAAACTGAGGAGTGACTGAATCAGATGTTTTGCAAAAGTACACAGCGCGCTCCGAAGTGTCGCCTGTGTGACTGATTTCGTGGTCACAACATAAAAAATTTCACACCACATTGTTACGGAAAATGATGGTTCGCGATTGTTTCCAAGGTGAACGAAACTATCAACGAAACCCGAATATTCTCTTCCTCCCCACCCCCCATCCCGAATGAGTGACCAGCAAAAGAAAATCCCACACTCTCGTTTGTCATATGGATGAGCGCCAGTGATGCAACTTAATTATACCGGGAATCTATCGATTGTTTCTTGGAAAGATTTTCACAGAACGCTTCCAAGTGTTGAACACAATGGCGAACTGAATTAGGCGTGTGCTGCAAACTTCACTTGTCTGGCCAATTCTACAGGCCGTCTTATGAGGGAATTCTGTTGTCAACACGTCCTTTTTCAGGCGCTTTCCTGTTGTCAGCTGAGATTGGTTTTCTGTGGTCACTTTTCACACTCACAGAGTCGCTCTGTCGTGTTCTGTTATTATCTCTCGTCTGATTTCAATGACCCGTGAGGAAGTTCCCCCCCCCCCCATCCAGACATTGAACAAATTGATTTCAGGTGACATGTCCCGTGACCCGGGGGTGGGGCACCAAACATTTTGACATTTGATATCAAGTGACACCCAAAATTTACAATATCTGGTAATCATCTCCCCCCCCCCCCTGGGTCACGCGACGTTGTGTTTCTGACCGTTTGTGCAAATTGTTTAAAAAAAATCGCTCCAAAAACTTCAGTGACATGGCCATGTCGTGTCAAAACGAACAGATCTTACAGTGCTTATGTTTGCAGTTTCGCGTCCCCTGACACGTACTGATATTTACCTGAACTTCCGTTATGGCTGCAAGAAAGAAAGTGTTTGTGAAGCACATGTTGGTGTGATTGTCCTCAGGAACCTCCTGGCTTTGTTGTCGCAATCTCCACAACAAATACCAATTGCAAATCCAACTGGTCATCTGCTATGCATGAAAGTACAACTGCAATTTCTTCTCAAGATGGAAGAAAATCGCTTCTCTGGCTGCTTGTTTTACTTTCAACAAAACTGATGCACTGATTTTTAATCACGCCAAAGCAACAGATCCGCGTTCGTTTTCTTCCCTGGACAGCCGAAAGCCCAAGCAATCTTTTGAGCGCAGAGAATGTATCAAATGTTGCATTTGTTATGTGATTGCAGAACACAGAAAAACGAAGGAAATAGTGTGGCAAATTTATTGATTGTTGTGCCATTTCAAGATTTTCAACAACGGGCTCAGTTTTGGTATGCAGTGTCTCTTGGTCATTTGTAAATATCGCAGAATGTGTCCAATTCATTGAATTGTTTTTGTAGTTTTCCATTTACGTTTTTCTCGCATTTGTGCGCCATGACACGTAAATCTAGCAGTAACCAACTTTTTTTTTTCCCTTCAACGATTTGTTACAATTCAGTTTCCCTTGTTCTTTGCGAACATTCACAATATAGATTTCTACAGCAATGCGAAAATGAAATTAAAGTTGTTAAAAAAAGGTCAATCGTGGATAGCTTGTGCGTCCAATCTCTGTTCGAACCGCGCATTTTGTGGAAAGTTTGTCGAAATTGGACGGAACCTCAGAGCAAAACAAAGGGGGACGCGAGATGTGCCAGATCCACTTGTCAGCGAGGGGAATGCAGTCGCGTGATGGTGTGTGAACCTCAGCTCAGAAGTTGGGTCGCATTCTCATCTCGACCTGCTTGGCGACCAGGTTGCCCCACCGGGGTTTCCCCGCGTTCAGGTTTGCCTTGCCACAACCATAGTTGTAGTAAGATCCCGTGTTGGAAGTTCTCGCGAACCACCAGCCTCCACCTGCGACCTTGTCGGTCAATGTGCACGAGCGATTGGTGAGTGGTCCAGTGTCCGGAACACGGTCTTTCGTTTCAAATTCAAACAATCCTGGCGTACGGTCAGAAGATGGTGGTGGGCCGTAAGATTGGTAAACATTCATATTCGATCTGTCCCCCCTCATGGCATCTTCCAGTTGTCCGTGGTAATCATTCAGATGAATTCTGTAGCCCTCTGTTTCTGGTCCGACACTGAAGCGACCGTACGCTGCGATCTGGGGAAGATCGCGCTCGTCGTACATGATGATCCACAGGGTGAAGCCCAGGAACCTCTGATTCGTCATCAAGTGCATCTTCTCCAGTCCCAGCCAGAAGTCGCCGCCGCTTGTCATGTCACCGAAGCCCATTTTGTAGTCGTTCCAGGTGCGGTTGAAATTGACGTCAAAGTTTTTGCGTCTCATGAGGACGGTCCAGGCGATGCCCAAATCGTCGATGTCGCAAAGCACCTGGACGGGCGCCGCCGTTTCTACCAACCAGAACTGGTCCTTCCGACCTTGCTGGTCTGCAGACAGACAAGTTTTTGGAAAGCTTGCAAGGACGCAGAAAGTTGGCGTTTCGCAATTGATAGCAGCTTGGTGGTGTCCTCCCCACCCCTCCGCAAAAGTGGTGCCAGCAGATCGAAAGTCACCAACGGCAATGCAAATTCAACGGACCTGCGATTGCATTCATAATCAAGGGTGTTGGTTAGAGACGTGATCAAAAATGCAGTCTGGACTCGCACCTTGTACAGAGACCAGTCGACCCGTTGTGGTCACGGGTTCCACCGTGTAGACTCCCGGCACTGCAGCCTCCAGGAGCTCCGCGATGTCTTCGCAATCTGCGCGAGTAGACACGGTTTCTGTGATCTGCTCCACCAGTTTGATCGAGTGATTGACGTTCAGACGTGTGCAACTTGCGTGCAGCTGTGCGCATGGCCGTGTCTCACCTCTGTAGACGACGTCCACCGTGGCGTTGGCTCCGCACTTGCAGTTGAAGGAAGGTTTCTTCACGGTCACGTTGACTCGACCCCTGTTGCCCGACGCCGTGGCTTTCTGCAGGTTCTGCACTTGCTGCTGTAGGGAGGACAGCTGGTCTTGCATGTCCTTTATCTGCAACAAAATGGGGACAACTTATTCAAGTTTCTTGACGTGGTCTCCTGAACGTGTGGTTGTGAAAGGGAATTTCGTAATACCTCGGGCTTTGAGAAAAATCGAAAGATCTTTTCTTGCACCCAAGTGAGTCAATTTTGGGTGTGGGTGTGTATCGTTGAGTTGACGTGAAGCGAACCACCTCAAAATCGGGTGCGTTAGGTGTGATGGGAGGAATTGAATCGAAAATGTGAAAAGCAAAGATCAAGTTGAAAGTACGCAAACAAAATGTAGCCTCCACGCTGCCTGGAAGTTTCATTCACTTGAGCAAACAAATTCAATTGTCTCAAGGATTCCTTTGGGAGCAGGTCACGATGTGACAGCATTTGAAGGAGTCCTCCATCGCAGGCTGCTGTGTTTTGAAGAGAAGGTTCCTGCTCCGCAGCTGCCCGGCCACGCAAGCCTTTCCTGCGACATGATTTTGACATCTCCAGATCTCGTCGTCCAATTTGTAGCTTCCGTCGCCTTTAGGAAGCACTCTCTTGGGCCGCCCACTCCTCCTCTTCTGTTTCAGCCCGAGTCTTGTTTCACACGAGAAAGGTTTCAGAACACCACGCATGCCAAAATGGGAAAACGGAGTGCTCGGGTTGACAACGCCGCTCGCAGGACACTGGCGTTGAAAACAACAGGAACTTGATCAAACTGAGTGAACGTTCCTGACCAAAGGTGAAAGCGACTGAAAGAAGCATTTTTGAGTGTCAGTCTTTGCTTTTGACTGGAACGGATTTGTAATTACCTGAGGTGAGTTGGAGCACGAAGATTGAGGACCCTGTCCACCATTAGCCACAAGAAAGCTGTACGTGCACGTTTGCATGCCTCCTGTTGTTTGCTGTCCTCTGATGACCACAAGAAACGTTCCCACCAAAAGGAACGAAGCAACCCACACAGCGCAAAAGTTTGCCATACTTTTGTTTAAATTACCAGAACAAATGTTGTTTTTGCGAACATTCAACTGCGCTGAAGGTAGCAAGCGGTCTCAATTAGTCACTTGATACTGCGCTGTCCCAGAGACCAATGATCATGCACGGGAACCGAAAACTCTGCCGAACCAAGTGAAACTCAAGCCACAGTTGTGGTCTGTTCTTTCTGAGAATTTCGTTTCGGCTGGATCTATCTGTTCACACTGCCTGCTGTCACTCCACTCAGCTGGCCCGAACTCGGATGTCTCGCAGTGATCTTTCTCCATTTAGAGAAAACGAACAGTCGGTGACACATCTCCCTGGCAGCCCGACAGAAATTTTCAGATTCAGCTGAACTTGCAGCTTTGACTGTTTGCCTGAAAAAAAGAAACCAAGGGGGGAGGGGGCACCTTCACAGCGAGCCAGTGTGGTGCACTGGCAACAGTTTACAGGCGCAGTGATCACCCAGATCAGGAATGGGGGGGGGGTCAAAACCAAACTTTTCCGTCCCGTCCGCCCCGCCTCCAACTGCAGCTTCTGGGATTGAGTGGGAATCACTCAGTAGCGACTCTTGATGACGCGCGGCGCCTGCCTGTGTTCAAAGCTCTGTTTTCTTGTTCACCAAGGACAAACTCACCCAAAACACCTTCTCATCGCAGTTGTCATTTCCCCGATTTAGGGCGACACAGGTTTTCCACAAACGCAAAAGAATCCATAATCACTTTCCCGACAAACAGGTTGAAAGCGAAGACGTATTTTCACCGGATTCTCCCTCGCAAATAAAACACACGAATCAAACTTTCATCGGGTTTTTCAGTTTATTTTGACTGTGGGCATCCCGGTTCCTACAACTGATCAATGAGAAACAAGGCAGTTTAAACCCAGACAAGTGTGGCACACAAAAAGTATCGCCTTGAGTTTTACAGAAACAATTCTGAAGACAAAAGTCCGTCTTGAACATGTGAAAGTTTTCTTTCGAAGGCAAAAACCAATTTACAGTTGTTTTCCAGGTCAGTGAAAGAAAATGGGATCAGAGTTGGTTTCCATCGAAGTCTTTCGAGAACGTGTCTACGTGTGCAGTCCGTCATGGCTTTGCATTGGCAAGACGCTGCTGTCTATGTTCTTGAGTTGCCATAAACCCTGTTGACTTCCTGATACATTTTGCTGTTTGGTATCGAAGAGATTAAGCCACTTGTGCGTGAACGGGACTGGGACAGCGGGTCTTCATGAAACTTTTTTTTCGTGCGCTTGTCTTTCAATTGGTATTCTTAATTTGCACACCAACGGACTCTTTTCAAACTGCTGTATTTTTTTTGCCTCGCTCATCACAACTTTGGTACATTTGTTTGATTCAAAACATTTGGACCACACATGAAGATCTGATGGCTTTGACCATAAACTTGCTCCCACAAAGTTGGTTTCAACGCAAAGGAAGAGAGCGAAACGAAACCGACAGGGACAAAGTTACAACACACCGACACACCTGTGGGATGCCTTGATGCCTTCTCTTGTGTTTTTGAAAGCCTTTCTCTCACTTGAACTTACAACAGTTCGTAACATCAGTATGTAGCATCTGTTTCATAATGTGATCATCCTTCGATAATATTATGTACACAGTCGACAATCCTGAATAGAATATATTATTGTATTCATTACAATGACAACATGTTAAAATGTGATGTATCTACAGATTTTTAGCGAAATTTTGTACGTCAAGCAAGCAATCACCGAAAAATCAAAAATTTCGCAAAAATACATAGATTTGTTCCATTCATATGATTATTGTTATCATCATGTTTGTTTTACCACAGACAAGCTTTCTTATTTAGATGAATCGTTTGACACTCCGCAGACTGCGAATGAAAAGGCAGCAAATGAATATGCTGAGAATTCCACATTCCTCCCATTTCAACGCACCACATTTTATCACACATTCCGCACTTGTTTTCTCCAGCTTTCCGCTCGCAAAGGACACGTCCAAAGGAGCCAGTCGACTGGTTCTCAATCATTTGCAACAAACATCTGCACCAGTGACAGAGTAACACACAACCCAAGGAGATCTAAAACACGAGTCCTGCTTGTGAGCAGCACTGATACGGTGTGCTCAGGGTAACATTCAAGGCCTTTCTGCGCAAACCAAACACGAAAATTCCACATGAATCCATCTTATTATTTTTTTTTTTTCTGAATGAAGACACGGGCGTAAAGGCAAAACATCGCCAAACAAAACACAAGGCGTGGTGTCTCACGGTCAAAGCGACAAACAAAGCTGCACAAAGAGCACACGAGACAAGTCACCAGCCGCACTTCCTGATGTACGTCAGTTTCTTACCCTTCTTCGACCATAAACCTGATAATCTGCTAATACTTGTCAATGAACATATTTGGTGTCAATTGACACAAACTGGACTTTTCGAAATTGAAGTCAAAAGATACTACTCGACAGGATACATTTGCACTGCGTGACGCTGACATGTTTCAGATTTCAGCACTTTCACGGAAAGAAAAGTCAATTCTCTTTTGCGAAAGATGTGAAACAACCAACCCACAAGATCACACCGCACATCGATCGAACTGAGTCCGTACAACTTGCCACAAACGTTACGCAAAGGAGAGTTGCACAATGAAATGTGCCGCTTTGTCGCTGCATCTGACAGAAATTGACCAGACTGAGAGTTTTGAATCAAACTGTCCGAGACTGAGAAGAAACAGGAGATCAAAGACAAACAAGCCCGCGGCTACACGTGGCCAGCGTAAGCACCACACAATGACCAGGGCTTATAAATGTCGAACTTCCAAACAAGCTTGAAATTTGCCACAATCCTGGAAAAGGAGAGACAGAAATGAAAGACATCGTTCACAGTTGTTGGTTCACATCTTCGAAGCCTTGTCAAAAATGTTCTTTCCACTAAAGTCTTGAGTTTACACGTTGCTACACAGAGAAGCACTACAGTTATTGCGGATAAGTCAGTGGCTGTACTCGCGGAAACAGGCGCGGTGAGGGTATCACAGTTCATGTTGTTGAGATATTTCGACTTCACCACCATCTCGTTCCCATCTGCTGCTGCAGTCACCTTCTCTCACCCGAGCGACGTCCACAACCCAAGGCGCTCGCTGCCCGGGCCAGAGCCCTCCCGGTACGACGAACATTTTGGAGAGCGAACCAGCAAAGTTCAACAGACATCAAAACGACAGAACGCAGGCAGATGGACAAAGATATGTGAGCTGAGCACATTCGTCGAGTTGCAAAGGGCACGTTCCTGAACAGCTGTCCCACAACGTGGCAAAAGCACTTTGCGGAACAAACGAATAACTGATGTACGTTCGCATTTGCACCGCTTGTCCACCCAACGAAGTCTCGGCCAAACCGTCCAGAGACGATGTGGCCGAGAACACTGCACGAACAGCAGCCATCTTTCGCTGAATCACTTGTAGTTGCTGGCAAATTTGAACAAGTTGTGCGCAATTGAAAACCCATTCCTTGCTTCTCGATTGGATTTTTCTTGAGATTTGAATCATTTGTTTTCTTCCACGCAAAACTGCTGTCACAATGTCCCCCGGAGAAGATTCGGTGTTGTTTTGCATGAGAGTGACCACGGCAAGATATTCCTGCCTTCCTTTTTGGTGGAAGTGTGTCTCAGCCTCGGAGTCAGGTTCACGTTTTGCTGTCTGTTGGACTCTGGCAAAACACGGACCGTTTCGCCGCAGCCGAAGCTGCCCGAGTCGGTGCCGTAATGATGATCAAGGTCCAGAGCTGCGCGTCTCAAGAAAATCGAATTTCGTCGCTTTTCTTACATCTCCTGCAGAATGCTCGTCTCTGTGATGTGAACGACACACAAGCACAGTTATCAAAGACTAGAAATTTGCAGCACACAACATATCAATAGTTGCAGTGGTGGTTTCACAAAAGGTAGCTCATTACATCACAAGTTTTGCGCTACTTTTGTTTTCCTTTGAAGTCCATCACATAGTGCATCGAGTCCCAAACCCCACCAGTCAGTCTTCCAGGGACGCAACGCCAACCGCTTATTCTGAATGATGTTTCAGCAAGTCTTTCATGGACAAATCGAGTATAATCCGTGCACAAACACAATTGAATCTCCTGTTGTGATATCATGTGAAAACGACCGAAGAGGTTCCAAGCCATCAAGTGGGGTGTCCAGTTCGCATCCAAGTCAGAACAAGCCATCGCGCGCGGTTCCCGTGGCGCTTCACAGTTTTGTCTCCCACTAGGGCTCCCTACTAGGAGGAGAGGATGCTTGGCATGAGGTTGGGATCTTGCGGTTGAGCCTGTGGTTGCCGGGTCGTGACGTCACACTGCGGGTATTTGGTGGGGGAGGAGGAGAGTGGGGTGGAGCCTCCTCCCTGAGGGGTTGACCCACCCGTCTCACTCGCCCATTGCTGAGGCTGCTCAGGCACACTGGTGTTCGCTGAGGTTGTGTTGGCCACCACGGCGTTGTTGTGGTGAAGGTGCGCGTTCTCGGCAGTTTTGCTCGGACTGGACGATGGGCTCGTGGCAGCGCTGTTGTTGCTGCTGCTGTTGGTGCCGAGGCTGTTGGGTGTCGTGGCGAACGGCTGCTGCTCGATCACGTTGGGCGACCCTGCGTCTCCGCGGGCGGCGGCGGGCGGCACTCTCACGGGGGATCCCCCTCCGACCCCGCCCTCCCCGTCCCCTCCGTTCCCCACTGCGATCACAGCACCATTGTTCGCGAGCTCACCCTCGCTACACGCTGACTTCACCTTGGCTGGCGAGGACGAATTCGAGTTCGCGTCAGTCGCAGAAGTCTTGATATCAGCCTCTCCTCCTTCATTTTGCACCGACGAGGGCGGCACTTTGTGAGAGGGAGTGTGCGGTATCACAACGCCTTCCAGCTTGACAAACAAATCCTCGAGCACCTCGGCCTCCTTCTCCTCAAGCATACCGTGCTTGCGGTTGAAAGTCATGAAGTGCTGAGTCAGCGTGTTCAAGTGCGGGTGGAGCTTGAGCAGCGCGATCTCGCGGAAGTGCGCGTGGTAGATGTGCGCCAACACGTGCAGCAGGTGGCGGTGGATGCGCCGCACGACCGTCGTGAACGTCACCGGGAAGACATTGCCTGCAAATAACAAGAACACCAGGGTCATGATCAGAAACATCACAGGGCGAGGATGAATTCTCCCACTGAGTCTTCGTTAAAGTGACACCATCTGAAAAAGAAAACAAAGTTAAATTCTACTGCGTGGGCCGAGGGAAAGCGACAACCATTGCTCGTATGAAAACCAAAATTGAAGACGGTTCTGTCAGACGGGACAAACTCGAGTGACGTCCATTCTGTGTTGTTTGTGACGGCGGATCACTGAGTCTGCAAGTCCCACGAATCTGCATCGCAACAAATCCAGAATGATGATTCTAATTTGCCTCCGTCAACAAATGCAGACAAGCAGAACTGGATTGTAATCAAGCTAAACAACTTGGAACAAGCCCTTCCTTGCATTTTCGGGGTTGCCAAAAATAGAAGAAAGCAGAACTCTGAAAACAGGCGAGTCGCATAATCGCCACCGAGTGGATACCATCATCCCTGATCACCACTGAGTGACTACCAGACATTGGACGAACATGTGAAACAATCCCTGTTGTGGTCAAGGACAATGACGGCCGAAAATTCCTCAGTGATGGTCACCCTTATCACTGTCACTTGGCTGCTCCGAAGGACGCGCCTGCGAAAAATGATCAGACTGGCCAAAGATTTGAGATTCACGATTTGAGACACCCATCTTTGGCAAAACCCCCGCTCCATGCTGAGATCACGAAAAAATATGGGGATAACAACGCGTGCGAATTCTCAAAAGTCTTTTCGCTTGACAGCGCTTTGCTAAAGGAAACGTTTCCAACTCAACTCCGCCCAGCCCACGAAACGGGAAGAGAAAAATTATTTCTATCAACAGAACACAGAGCCTTCGGTTCAGGCTGCGCTTCCCCTCAACAATTGCCAGCAGTTTCGAATCTATTCCACTCCGTTCAAGCTCACATTGGAGAGCACCGAAGCGTGATGGAACCTGTGAAACCAGAGTCACGCACGACGCAGTCCACGATTTCCCCACTTCTGTCAAACAACAAGCCAATGGACTTTGGGGAACGTTAGAATTGAAGCATCTGTTGCACTGAGAGGATCCACCAGACCAGAAACGACACTTTGAACTCAGCACCAAAAGAGAACGTACCGTCCGCTTGTAAGAGGCGGTCAAACCCAAAACCGAGCAAATATTTAATATCCTTCCCTTTGTTGTGTTTGCTTCATCTCTTTTTACATAACGACTTCGTGAATACACTTTTCCTCTGCTTCTACTTTTTGCTGATTTCTGAATCTATTGACGGTTCCAATTCGCCACTGTGGCAGTGCTTTGATCTTATCATTGAGGAGACCTGTGAGAAGGTTAAAATCACGATCTATCATTTACTGTCTGTTGGTTTCAAACAAGTTTCAATCAAACATTTCACACACGATGACTCCTTCCAGCCGAGTATCGCTTCGATGACGGAACGCTCCGAATTAATTGCGCTGCTTCTTTTGTGTCATCGGATCATGCTCATTTGACGTCACTTTGATACGTTTGCATTGACAGACGCACGGCGCCTTGTCCCTCGGTTGAACATGAGACAACCTGGGGAACGTCTTTGAGGTCACTTGATTGGGAGATCGTTTGGAGCTGACCTGTCTGCACACTTCGTCCAGTGGCGATGCCTCTTCATAAACAATGTGCTGGTCTCTTGTGTTTATTTCGAATCTGGTGACAGTTCGCATCACAGCGATGACTCGATGTCGCGGTGGAGGTGGCATGTCCTTTGAGAAACCAACTCAGGAAGACCAAAGTTGCTGAGTCCCGATGAAAGCTGCACGTTCGTGTTGTAATTCCTCTCAGAGCCTGTGTACCAACACAGAGAGGACGGGGAAGAGGAGGAGGAAGAGGAGAGCGACTGCAGTTGCTCTGATGGATGATAATGAAGTGGAGATGGCTGAACAAACAGAGCTGCGAGGTGCACAAACAGCGCTGCGTCCAGTGCCGTCCGCTCTGTCTCCGCGCCTTTCACCAACTCACGACGCTTTGGCTGAACACTCGTCTCGACACGTTTCGCTTCTTCTACGCACAAGCGTTCTGCAGCTCTTGGCAAACGTGAATTCGCGAAAACAATCAGCAATACGGTCCGTGGCGTCAGAAAGCAGCAAGGCAGCAATGTTCCTGCAGATCGTCTGACGACTATCACCTCTCATCCACAAGCGTACCCAGAAATGCCAACTGATCGACCTGATATCGCAAGAACCAATCCGATCTGGACCTCCATCAACGTTTTGATGTTTTGCGTGAGTCTGTTCGCAGACGGAGAGAAGGGAAAGGGAGGCCTTGTGAACTGCTCACGGATTTGCCTCGTGGCGTGCAGCGGATGAACGAGAGAACTTCCCATACTCGGCCAGCTTTTCAATTTCCTTCCATCTGAGAGCTTACCAGATCAAAGTGGTGACTTAGCTTCATACCCAGATGTGACATGCATACAATTCACTGCGGACAGGAACCCTGACATAAACTAGCGAATGATACGTACACATGTGTCAACAGACCTTCTTTACACAGAAAGCCACTCAGTCCACAAGCCCAGCCCGCGGCCAACTCGGACTGCAAAAACATCCCGAAAATTGGCCTTTCTCCGCCGTAATATACTGAAGCGGGGGGACGGGATCAAGCCAAATCGAGTCCCATAATTTGATATCTATCATGCCGGTTGTCAATACCGTACACGCGGGTCCGGGCTCGGACGGGAAGAAGTCACTGCGCATTATGTGGCGTGTCAGGCCCCAGCGGACTTTCATCTCGCAGATTCCACTGTTTCCATGCGCTGCAATCAAAGCAGTGCGCTGGACCAATTTCATTCACGCAACGGGAAGCTTTTGCTGGAAGCAGATGGTAAACGACCAGAAAATTACTCGATTGCTTGAGCCAAAACGTCGCACCCCGCAACTGATCTTGACCCCTATACGAGAAACGCCCACACATCTTCCTTCTCGCCTCGAATTGCTCTGTGCGGGCACTTCTTTGGAGCCAGTGTTGGGAGAGCTGAGCTTTGAGAGACTCGGTCCTACTCGACTATCGATCATGCAAGGAACTGCAATTCATCACAATGAATTTCACTCGACTGACACGTACATCTGTCAGCGCGAATTGGATCCTATTCATGGGCCCTGGGAACATCTGACGTACGACAGACATGAAAAGGCCTGAAACTTCCAACTCAAGAAAATACGGAACAGCATGACCGAAGCACCAGGCAGCCTGGTTTGAAACACTGCAGGCTTTTCTTATTGCTTACATGACAGCGACATGATTGCGGTATTGTCTTGAGCTGCTTCCATTCAGTGTCGCAGCGGTCGGGCCCGAGGCCTTTGATTTCAGCTCAATCAATGCTTCGTTTGGCGATAAACGAGTCTGATCTGTGCATCCTGCGCCGCTTGTCGAGCCTGAGCTCCAGGAGGCATCACACATGAAGCAGCGGTTTGCCCTACCTTCATGGAGAACAGACCCATTATGCGCTGGTCTCAGCACAGCTTTCTTTGGAAGCAAAACACGCACACCCGACCCACCAAGACTGAACATTGAGTGAGTGGAGAAACCGTCACAGCTGAGGTCAGCTACATGCGAGGCCCAAAGACCAGTGCTTGGTTCCGACAGCCAAATGCAGCTGCCATGGATTCCCTGAAAGTTCACAGTCCAGGTGACAATGGATTCACACCCTTTGGTGACATGTTGTTTGCAAACTGAGGACTTGCGTGCTCCACAGTACCAGCTCTCAATTCATGTTGCTGGCACAAGTGAGAAGGCTGAACATCAGGACAGTAGTTTTGGCTTTGACGGCGACCGAGCACCGAATTAACCCACTCAAAAAAATCGTCACTGCAAGACAAAGACATCACTTGTTCCCACAGCAGAAACGAAACAAACTTTCATTACTTATTCATGCCCCTACAAAGGGGATTTTTCTGAGATATTCAAGTGTTTGTTTTCTGCGCATGTAGTGCACTTGAGAAACACAGTCCAACTGTCCTTGCTGGGGAATCTGTTTGCTTTTTGCAACCTGGCTTTTTCTGAATCATATGGACCTCGTTTTCTTTTGCAAAAAAGTGTGGCACGTAACATACACCATCGTGTCACAAAACTGTCGCAGGTGAAGGATTCATGTTTCTGCAAGTATCTCGGGCTCGCGCTGGTCGCCCACATTCAAATGTGATGAGTTCAGCAAAAGCACTGCACTGTTTGCTTGGGGAACAAATGCTGGACAAATCTTTTGTCAATCCTTTCACATCAAAATTGGTGAGTTCGAAATTTTGGACCAGAACGACACTTACAAAGGAAACTTCAGCACCAAAAACGGCAGTCCTCCCAGTGCACTTTGTTTTGTGTGTTCTGAAAGGTACATTCCGCACACAAAGAAGATTCTGGAACGTTTGTGGTTTCTCAGAATTTGCCACTGTGTGAGAAGTCAATTTACAGCCTGCCAAAATACTGCAAAAATCAAAAGTGCTGGAACAACAAAAGGCCATAATTCAACACTTCCTTTCCAGTCACAGATTTCACGTGATACGGCAGGATTTCTCTTCCTCCGATGTTGTCGTCTCCAAGGCTCTTGCCAATTGTGTTTCCTGCGAACCTTCGGATTGCAGCTGCTCGGCCTTTTGGGCCGAGATCACTTTATGCTCTTGAACCACAAGAGAAATCGCCTCAGCGCCTCGCTTCTCAGCAAAAGGAAAAAGCTCAAAGTATCAGAACGTATGGCCCTGCCCTGAATCTCCACAACCCACCGTCTTTCCGAAAAGGGCGTATGATCTCAATTTCTGGCACATGGTCGTCCATCAAGAACGGAAACCATCTTCATACGTGTGGTTCTGAGTCATTCTCCACAGGCTCTCCTTCAACACAGCCCACGCTGCAGAAGAACTTGGAAGAATGAACCAGCATGCACTCTGCAATGCAAACAACGATGGTGAATACCTGCTAACGATCCTGGTCCAACCAGACTCGCCCCACGTAATGGGCCAGTACATCAAGATAATGTTCCCACTCCGCTTGTGTTTTTCAGCCAAAACGTTTAGGAAATCAATTTGCATCTTCTGGACATTGATCATGAAAAGAGTGCGACCAACTGCTGCCCATCTCTCAGCGAACAACATTTCAATGCGAATCCGGTAAACTGGTGTCAAAGTGGCCAGCATGGCAGCCGGTCGATAAGAGTGGCGAAGGATTGAAAACCAGCAGCTTGCAATGAAGTTACATCATTCACCAGCTCAATAGCTCGTACTTTTTTCCTGCCAACTGAACGAGAAATTCGAGGACCACACGAGTCTGCACAATGGTCCTTTTGTTTCCACACAAAAGCACCTCCAGCCAATTTTCTAAGGTCTGTGTTCACGAACTTTCAGACATTTTTCATCCGATGAACATGAACGTAGACTCGAACAATCGAACAAAAACCTCCATGAAAGAACCTCCAACAAAAATGATGTTGACACGTATTTTGGACCACCAAGCGACACATGCACTTTGGTGCTGGTGCAGTGTTTGTCGATCAACAACGACTCTTTTCCGACAATCAAGCAAAACGTACCACCGTCACCGATTACGCTTGGACAAAAGCGCCGCGTGCAACAAAACACATTTGCGAACAAGAACGGGCTGGAGCAAAGGCTCCGAATCTTTCAAGCTGAACTACGTCGGATCAAACCATCAACCCCCAGTTTCGTTCGTCCGCAGCACTCGACCACGAAGCCTGGTGACGCACGTTGATTGCTCCGGCACCACCCGTTGCGTGTTTTGTCAACTCCTCGCACAGAATTTTACGATATGTCGGGGAAAACACGCAGGTCCACCACAGCTTGAGGAGATTGCTCGTGATCAAAGTTGATGCAATTTCAGTGCCGGGTCGGTGGCACTCACGTTGATTTAGCAGTAGATTACCTCGACTTGGAGGACATTCGAACAATAAATATGCAACTGTTGCAGCGAATGAAGTGGGGTTAATTTGAAGGGAAATTGGAAGGCTCGTAAAGCCTGACTGCTGCGGTCCGTGGCGCGCTGGGAACGTGCGCACAATTCATTTGTCTTCCGCTGCGCCGCTCCCCGTATGGGCCACGTAGGTTCTCCACAGCCGTCTCATAACTCTGCAAGGGAAGACTCATCTCAACTGCGGCTTTCCTGGGGCCGGGAACCTTCCAAAACACACAAGACTGAACCAATTTTGTACAAAACCGTCTGCAACGTGTGTGCATTTTTCTTGATGCAGCAACACGTCCAAGTTTTGGTGAAAAAGTTCCCACGAGTGGGTTGTCTTGGTGAAAGTTGCCCACACTGAAGAACGAACGTCCTTCGCACAAGTCACACGGTGGCTGCAGGCTTCGATTCGGTTTCTTTCGATTCGAAAAACTGAAAAGCAAGCTGACAAACGTACGAGTGGCCATCGGGGTTTGCACTCTGCTCAGTCTGGATGTCTGCACAAACGACTGCACCATCCAATCTCACTATCAGCACTGCTGGTCTCCCTTGAGTCGGATTCCAGTTTCCTAGGAACTATCATCTGGTCACATTCACATGAAGACAAAGCAGCCCAGGTTGCCCCACATCCATCCTCTCCTAATGCAAACCTTCCAGCTTTAATCACCTTTTCAATAAATCAAAGCAGCTGACAAACCCTCCACGGTTGTCTCTGTGTCCAAAAGCAGAAATTCGTCCTGGGGAATTGGCCTGCGAGGCGATTTGTCAATTTGGGTCATTAGTTGATTCAATAAGTGGGAACTTCCTCAGTGGACATCCGTCTCGTACCTGGACGTGTGTTCCCCGAACAACCACAGAATACTCGTACGTGGAGACCAAGCATGAAGCACAGAAGGCGCTCTCGACCCAAGCACCTACAGTCATGTTCAGCTCGGCCAAAAAGAAGTTTCATGACTGGCAACCAAATTTGACACGGGGCATCGAAAGCTGAGGGCCTGATTCAGTCCAGACGATTTTTCAGAGTGTTTCAGAGCGCTCGTGCTCACACGTATTTTGACGGTGAAACGACAATTGAATTCAGAAAAGTTGCACCGCTTGTCCCTGATTCTGATCAAACAAGTCTGACACAACCACCAAAGCCATTGATCCACTGCACAAGAAGAGATGATTGCTCGTCACTCGACGAACTATTCACCGTCAGCGCTGTTCGGAAATGCTGAGATAATTTTCGGATATTTGATTCCCGGCTGACGTGCGAATCGACCATTTCTACACCTAAGTATCTCGCACGGGTGAGTGTGGTGGAAATCTATAGCAATCAGCGGCGCTATGGATCCGATCGATCGCGAACCGACTGGGCTCCGTAGATATGCGCGGGTTCGAGTGGGAGTGAACAGGACCTTGTGGTGGGTGAACATCGACGTTTTGCTTGCACCGCGCCCGCGCTGATAACGGAATGCGCGATGGACCTTGGCGTGCGTCTGCGGCCTGTTTGATCTGGACTGCAGAAGTGGACCCTTCAAAGGAACAGACCAACACAAGCACGCCACATTTACGTTGAGATTGCTTTTCCAATAGGTTCTGTTCAGGGCCATTCTACTCAGCCGTGCAGACATTACGAGGCCCGTCGTTTATGAAACCGTTTTTCATCCGGTATGACAACAGGATTGCTCATATGATCACCAAAACTGCACAGGCACAAGACCAATCACCCATCAACTTGCAA
>JAAUXT010071602.1_pt1 | contig 32594 bp, 36 predicted proteins | sample 7278171 | NCBI WGS metagenome assembly JAAUXT01 (sample SAMN14350112, study PRJNA611818) | marine sediment metagenome | isolation source: surface marine sediment (1.8m) | place: French Polynesia: Moorea | collected 2018-08
CTGTCCTTTTTTTTTTCTAACGTGTTTTAAAATTGCGGGCCCGGCCCCACCCCCCCAACTTAATGGCACTTGGACAACCACCCCCGCTTTGCTGTGGGTGGGGGTTGGGGGGGGTGGGGAGCCTAATCTCCCTGCGTTGAGTCAGATCAATTAAAAACGATTCTGTGCTTGAACGTGATAATGGAACAAAGTTTGTAACCCCAATTCCAGGATTCCTACCTTCAGCGTTCTTCATGATTTTTTCAGGAAATAGACGAATTGTTGGAATTGGAATGACGCAAAGTCTGGTGGTCTCTGCTTTTTAATTGAACTTCGTTTGCAATTAAATGCAGTCGAGATCCTCACGCTTTCTTAAGCATTCCTCTTTGCCAATTTTGCGCAATCTAATCATCTGGAAAAGTTCCTGAGGACACAAAACGCAAGGAAAGCGGCACAAATTCAATATTTCTGAGTATTATTTCTCACTCATTCAGCTCCTTTGTCTGAATTTAATCTTCTTCAAACTTGATAATGTTCAGCCCGATAACTAGATCAGAACTGAATGTCACAGAAATGTCTTCATCCTAATTTGATTTCCGGATCTTAAATCACATTGGGACCCCGCGTGCCATTTGCCATGGCCAGCTGGCGGGGCGCGTCTCGCTTCTTCGCTCACAGCTTTCTACAGCTTCGCTCCTGCGTCCCAACCACTTTGACTATCTCTGGGGAGAAGCCAACAAAGAGATTGGATCATTATGTCGTCTCTCATAATCTAGCAGTGCAACTCTGCAAGCAGATCTATATTAATTAGGACAACAACCTTTTCCCTTTCCGAGCACCCCTAATTCGTGGTGATAGGCTGAGAAAATCTGCAGCATGTAAAGGCGCGCGCTTCTGCCGGGAGAATCAGTCCTTTCACAGAAAGCTTTCCCTGTTCGTCTAATTAGTTAAATCTTCTCGAATCGTCTGATTGCTTGCGCTTGAATGACCCTCGCAGCGGCTCAACGAAACGCATCCCTCTGGGAAATTCCGCAAACATGCTCTGCTGCAAACAACAAAACTTTTGCCTCTGACATTTTGCGGAAGAAAGCAACGCAACGCCGTTGGAAAGTTGTAACAATAGATTATGGATCCACTTCACAACTTTTCAGTCGAATGCCTCGAGTGGGAGAGACATCTGCAACTCCTGAAAGGCTTTTGAACGTGCACCAGGTGCTTTTGCAAGACGCGTTCAAAGCGAAAACCGCAATCTTCCTGTTTTTCAAGAATCTTTGAAATCCAAGTCGGAGTGAAGGAGCTCGGGTTGTTGAGAGAGAACAGCTTCGACACACAAAGGTAATCGCTCCTTCCGAAAAGCTCCGTAACACATTTCACCTTCACAAGCAAACACGGGGCAAGACAAAAAGTACGTTGGGGAGCAAAGTTCCTCCTTTATCATTGCTGGCGGGGTACAAAAACTTGCGCAGAGGAGAGAGGAAAATCTATGGGGTGGTAATTCGGGGATATGTGTCTGGAATCTTGCTCCATCGAGAAGGCCACTGATGGACGGCCGCCAATGATCACTCACTGCAACACCGCTCCACCGCCCGGGTTGGTACTCGCTGTTGACAACTCTATCTGCACTGGGAAGCCTCCTGTCAACAGGCCCCCAACATCTTGCTCTGCACTAGAAAATTACCTCCATTCTTGACCTTTCAAAATGCGCTGAAACAAATTTCACTTCATTCAAATGAGGAAAAGTGTCCAAATGGTTTCGTGAATGCAGGAGGGACAACTCCGTGCGTGCGTTTTTGTTTCTGCGAGTAAGAATGAAGCGATAGGCTGTTGAAGGAGTTTGTTGTTTGAAGCGCAGACGGAGCCGCCGGGGAGCGAGATGGCGTCTGCGCGCGGATCCCTCCAGCTTCGCGCTCCGCTCCAATCCAATGATTTGCTTTCTTTACATCCCACTGATGTATCAGAGAAAAAGAGGCCCGAAGAAACTCCAGTGTCAGTGACTCATCGGGGTCAATCAAAATCATAGTTTGATCACATTTCTGAGCCGCTTGATAAAGACTCGATGCGAAGTTCACGATCATGAAAAGTGACGACTTGCGTCGTGATGCCCGGCGCGCTGCTCTTTGTCCCCGGTGTAACAGGACCAGACAACGACCAGGACCAGACAACGACCACACTATTTGGTCATTCTCTGGTCCTGAAATTTCAGGACCAGGTAATGACCACCTAGGACTGGGGGGTATTTTTCCATTGTGCTGATATCTCTGTCAGTGATATCTCACCTTTTCAGATGATACTGATAAATTGCTGAGTGAATTTTGTCACTGACATTTGCCTGGGCCAATGGAAAAACTGGTCATAAAAGTTATCACCAAAATTGATCAGTGCTGATAAAAGTTTTCAGTGAAAAGTGATACTTACCACTGACAAAGAGATATCAGTACAATGGAAAAACACCCCCCTGGACAACGAGGTCGGAAAAACAGTACGGTCGTTGTCTGGTCCTGAGACACCGGGTGACAACCCGAGACTTGATTTTTCTTCACAAAAGAATTCATTTTCGCAGAACATGGATGAGGAGAACCCGGAAAGAAACCCTGTGAATGTTTTTGAAACCGAATCCTTCCTCTGCACCAGCTTCGTGTCTTTTATCTCTTTTTGATCCCCTTATCTACTTCTTTAAACTTTAATGGCTTAATCTATGTCATTTCTCCTGCAGAATGCTACATTCGCAGCTTATAAATAATCGGAGGGGCTTTGCTGAGTAATTGAAAACGCGTCGCGTGACCTGGACAACATAGAACTGTGCGCTGGGTCTTGCATTGAACTGTGGGGCCTGAAATGACGAAAAGACCTCGTGAAAATAGTCACAATTCATTTCACCTGTACCTCTCCTTTGTCGAACAAGAAGCCTATTTCTCCCCTGTGTGACTTGCAAGGTGCGCACATTTCACTTGTATGTCAATAGAACGCATTCCCTTTGTGTCGCTGCAGTTCATTAGGAATTCCTCAGATTGCATGCGAATGTGCAGCCGCGCCTCTGTGTGCGTGCAGCGGGCTCTTTCTATTAGCAGAAGTGTGCGCCGCCTCCGCGATTACAAAAGCAGGTGTCGAGTCAGGAAACAATTGGTAACGATCTCCTCGCACCTACTGCGCTGATACAGTGCGCCGCCGCCCACACTCCCCTCCAGGGAGACGCAACGAAAAGTTCTGAGCGCACAGTGACGCTTGAGATCCACAAAGACATTTTTATCAACCCATCTGACATTCAATCCAGCTTTTGAAGAAAAAAGAACCCAGGTTTTTGTCAGGATCGAAAAAAGAACGACGCGAGACAGAAATCAAGATATGTCTGCGAGAGTAAAAGAATGCAATGTCTTTGTATGATGTACGACAATTCAGCCTGAGGTCACAGCTATGTTACTTTCTTGATCATTATCCTCGAGGACCTTTGAGGACAAGCCAGTTTCTCACAGCGCAGCAAAGTCATTTCCTCCAATTGGACCAAGTAGGTTCTTGTCGACATACAGCAGTAACGAGATCTGGGCTGCCACAACATTGATGCGGGTCTTTCCTGCGCAATGCAATTTATTTCACTTTCAAATTTTATGAACGTCTCTCGTTGAGCACTCCGCTGCGGGAAACCTGGGGAACAGCCATTCTGTTGCTTATCACTTCTTCCTAATTGACTTATCATTTCTATTGCTGTTTAGACACGTGTTCTTTTCCAAATTAGGTGAATGACAGACAAGCGCTGTTCTCACTGTAAATGTTCCATAATGTGTACGGCTGCACACATGCGCTCGTGGATGTGCAGAAAACACGCAAACATCAAACTAACTCATTACCTGTGGACGAGACAAGCCACTTACAACAGCATAACTGCCTGCAGCGGTATGAATCATAGTTTGTACTCGGAGTCGAGCATCGCATGTTACAGCTTCAGTGTAACCCTCCTGTCACTAATGTCCAATTGTCCTCTACAACTGTCTCAGAAATGGCAGGCGGTGTGCTGAAGCCACCGAACAAGCTGCAATTCAAGCTGACACAGGTCCGGCTGTGAGCGAGGGGAAGATTGAACCAAACATGCAGTGTCCGCCAGAAGCGCACGTCTTTCACGTGTGTGTTTTCTGTTTGGCCGACGTCTCGTCAGACGACAGATGCATGATGTGACAAAAACGGCGGCTACAAAACAGAAGTTGTGATTTAGTGGATGTTCCTCACTTGAATCCCTATCTCCTTGAAATGAATCACCTGCATTTCACATTCATGCAAGGTGTGCGCGCGGGCGACATCAAAGAACCTTCATTACATCTCAGGTGTCGGGTTACGCCTTTATCTACCGTGTGTCCACCAGCCTCCCCCCGATCAATGCGATTCATGCGCGTTCGCTGTGAGGAATGGAGGACAAATCCAAGTGATGAACTTTTTTCAACAAAGCTGCGGTGTAGACGGTGCTTTTTGGACTCAAAATTGCACGCTTTCATCAATCGAGTCGCAGCTGCAGTAAGAAGCTGAACACGCAGCGCGTCGTTCTCTTTGCACTTTTCACGCACAGCAGAAAATGAGTACGACTTTGTCGAGGAATTCAGCACTAAACATCCAAAGCTTGTCAGTCGTCAACAAAATATTATTTTTGTCAGGTTTATCTATCTGTTGTCGTTCCACAAACTTTCTGGCAAGTGTCAGAAAGTCTCTATCAAGGCGAAGTGTTGGCCTGATATTCAGCAGAAGTTGCTTCTGTCAGATCAACGTTGATCAACAGAAGTCGATCCGTTTCCTTCGCTTCGGATTCGGCGAACTCGCACCTGCCTCACGAAGCCAATTCATCCGCAATCTGGCCACATGTTTTGAGTATCACGTGCCTCTGATTTCTGATCAAACACAAACGCAATTTACAGAAAAAGCAAATTTGGGCTATTGCAACTGGCACTCGTCCTTGATCAGGCGAGTATCACAAATTTCCTTTGATCATCGAGAGTTACAGCGCCCTCGAAGCTCAAATCTTCTCCTCCCCGCTTGCGTCAGGCAGACATGCATCAGAAAAAAGTACTTGGAAAGGTAAAGGGATGGAAAACGCGCCTTGCAACATGCTGCACAAAAGAGGCAAAAAACCGGAGAGCGGATCCGTGTGCACTCTATGATCATTTAATCCTACCTGCGAGGGACTTAGTCATACGCGGAGCGTCCGCAGTTATCAATAGGGGAAAGTGGATGAGATACGCCTTTCACTTGCTGCGCTGTTGAAGGCTTTTGTCATATTCCTCGCATTTGTGCCACTTCCAATTAATTTCAAGCCAAATTTGGCCAATAACGCACAAGGTCCCGCTCAGACGTCAACATGAATTCCAATTTGCACAAAACTGCACATTTTCTCATTTTCCATGCCAAATGCACAGTTGTGTTTGCATCAGCGATTTCGTTCAGCACTGCGCCTCGTATCAAATGCAGAGACATAAATCTGAGCAGAGAGAAACGCAAGACGCCGATGGTTGTCAGTGCAGCAGCGGTTTGTGGTCTCATCAAGTGACAAGCAGTTCAGGTGGAGCAGATTTATTGTCTTCTCCTGTCGAAGCGCGGAAAGTCGATCCGCAATCACGACGGAAGAAAAAACTAATTTGTCGTCATTATGAGAAGATTGAATTCGAAAACTCGACCGAGCCTTGCATGGGGTGTTGAATTGAAATATTTTCAGCTTACATGGAAGGGAATAAGAGAATCCTTGAGTCCATGTCAGTCTGAAAGTTTGAGTTCAAATCACCTTCCGGATTGAGCACTGATTGGCTGCGAGTGAAAGATTAAACAGCTCAGAGAAGGAACCGTGATGCACGATCTCTACTTCCGACGGCAAAAATAATATTAATCAAGACGTAACAAAGGTCGGGAGCAGGTCTCGTCAGGCTTTGCCTTTCTTATCAAATTAAGCTTCAGTTTCCTCTTTCCAACGAGTTGAACACGAAACCAAATCTGACAAACCCTCGTGTGCTGACCTCGTGTTCGCTTTTCGTTCCAACGTCCTCGCAGCGTTGCGTGACTCATCTCCACGACTCAAGCTTTTTGTTTCCACCGAGAAATTAGCAAACCATATTGAATTTAATGGAACATAATTTGTCGTGATGGGCAAGTGTGACCTGGAAGATAGTGGCGCTGGCCTCAGGGACATGGAGAAAAAGTACTCGCACACGCGAAGCAAGGAACTGAGCAGTCTGGAGCGAAGAGCAGAAGCCAAGTCTCTGTCCACAAATCTATTTCATCGACAGTTTTGAAAATGTGTCCCCCTGGGCTGTCTTCAAAGGAAAACTTCGAATTTCGTCTTCTGTAGATGTACAAGCAAACGGTTTCTCCGCGCCTTTTGGAAATAAGAAAGCGACGAACGGAAAGAGTCCAGTCGTTCACCGGGAGTGGGTCAATCCCGGATCCCACAGAATGTGCAGAATTCCGCGTGCTGACACTGATTAGATCTTACGTGCGTCCTCCAGGGACGTTCAACTCACTAATCAGTTTCGGAAATGTTTCTACATCGAGACGCATGTAATATGTATGAAGTGTCTTCTGCACATTTGCCTGCATGCCGCAGACGATTTCGCCATGCTAATCGCAAGTTGTCCTTGTACGGAGCTGCGAGTACATGTGGAAGAAATTTTTTTGATACAACGAATTTTGTCAAACTGTATTTGTCAACAAGCAAATTTGTGTCAGATGGTGCCACGGGAAAATGTACTGCGATTTTTGGAAAATGCAGCCAATTACAGAAAATCCATGAAAAGCTTCCTTTGTGTGGCACGGTGGGCCACGAGACCTGCCACAGAGAATCTGAATCTGACCCAGTTGGACAATGCTGATGGGAGGTCAAATCGGCCCCTCATTTGGGGGAACCACACATGTTGAAAATCCATTCTGAAATCTCTTAATGTGAGTGGTGACCCCATGGTCGGCATGAGACGAGAATTAAAACTCGCAGAGGTCCTGATAGAGATGCTTGTCATCATTTAATGGCTCCCAGCCTCTTACACAACAGCTGATCTGATCAAAGCTGATCCCTTCCCGAAACTCATCACAACAGGTTCCAATGCCACTCAGGCATCTGTCTCCGAAGGGAACTGCGCGCGTGTGGGAGGATGTTCAAAACCCTCATTTGGATTGCATTGCTGATCCAAGGGACTCGCGAACGAGTTTTGCGAAGAAAGCAGCGAACCACTTTGTCAGTGTCAAGAACAACTCACAGCAACAACCATCACACACATCAAAATTTCCGCTGAGATCTTTGAGACAACAATTTCACCAGCTTCGCAACCAAAGAGCAAAACACGTCAAGGAAATGGGAACGTTTCCTCCACATTCCCTTCTGAGTGACCAATTCACCCATAACTTGGGGACAGACTGAGCTTTTGAAGCGTTGTGTTTGCACAGATTTCTGTCTCAAGAAGCTTGGCCAAGATCAAAGGAATCGTTTCGTCTGCTGCGCAAATAGTGGATGTGACACATCATGTTTAATTAACTAATTGCTTGTACTGCTGCATTCACCTGGAAAGTCCGTGCGTAGCAGCTTGAGTGTGACTCACGGAGCCTGGAGGAAGCAGGATCCTCACATCTTCCTTCCAGCTTCGGTTCCGCCCAAAACACCTGATCCAACTCAACACTCGAAAGACTCTGCACCATGAACAACAGAGTCAGACAACCTGCAGTGAGGCTCCAAAGACAAAACAAAATGAAAACACCTTCCTACCTTTCCCTTGCGCACTCAGATGCCCAGTGAGTCCTGAGATGAGGAAAACACGAGCACAAGTCTTGTCTTGAAGAGGTGTTGGCACCTTTCATTTGAGTTCAACAAATCACATTTGCTAAAAGCCTGAGAAATAGTGCGCATCTCTTTTTGCTTGTCACACACAACTGAATTATGAGCAACGATTACGATTTTCAAATCTTCTGATTATACCTTTCTCCACAAAAAAATGTGTCCTCAGCTTGACAAGAAATCTGAGAGTGAAGAATCGCGTCTCCATTTACAACTCAGTGACTTTTTGTAAAACCTGGTAATCAGTTAATATCTAATTGATATGTAATGACAGGTTTTTACAAATAGGGGTGACCAAATTGTCACAATTAGAATCCGTCAGCCAGACATCGGAGTGCCAAATCGTGGGCTGAATCTGAAATTCAACTGTCAGTGACTCGAATGGAAAACGGTGTGTCCACCCTCTGGGCCAAAAAGGGGAATGTTGCTCTGCCCCACATACATAATCGAGTCTCAAGTGTTGAATTGTTAAACCTCATGGAAAGTGAATGTCTTTTTGAAGACTATGACGCCCAGAAATTGAAAGAATGATGCATAGACATGAGAGTGCGAAAATGCAATGTGCTACTGCCAAACTCTGATGAATTTGTGAACGAAAAATCAGTCGGGGGCCCAGCATTCAAAAGACATTCTCACTGAACCAATGCATCATTGTTCACTTGCAAATTACAGGTTGTCCTGGGTCGAAGCCTTGCTTATGATCACAATGCATTGTGAGCAAGACGTCCTCCCTGAAGTCAGAATCAGAGGGTTCCTTTTTGGTCCTCCATCTTCCACGAGCGTCATGTCGAGTTGAAAAGTATTTTCAAACAATTTGCTCAACCCCATCACGTAATTTGAAGCGTAAAATATGTTGATGGAAGACAGTATCTTCAGAACTGTTGACACTGTTTTCTTGCCAGTTTAACATCGGCGTTGACGCCAGTTATTATGATTCACCCAGTGATCTTTCCTCGTTTAGCAATGTCACTAAGGCGAAAGGCTGCTCCTCTCGCGACTTTTTGTCTGCGAGGAATGACAATGGCATCTCACACCCAAAAGGAGTTTCGAATTCTGAATCTGCGCCACTTTTGTACAGCCTCCTATTTGCGGCTGGACGTTTGCAAGCGTGTATACCGGTGCAGCTCCACCACTCAGCAGGTACATTCGGCTGGAGGAAACCCTGGCGACTCCAGATCCTGGGTCGACCTGGTCGGCTCGCACCACGTCCACATCAGAGTTTCGGCATCTCCCTGCTGTCCCTGACATAAGATGTCAACGTGAATGGAGTACGAGAACCTACCTGTGGTGTGTCGAGCTGTAGTGGGGCGTGGTGCGTGGCATGCTGCGCGCCGCGACGCTGCGCGACCCGCCCAGGTACGTCGGGACGTGCGACGCGGGCAGCGGCGCGTCCGCCTGCGCGCGCTCCAGGGACTGCACCATCGCGATCGCCTGCGTCTTGAGGCGCGTCACCGGCGTCTCGCACACGTCGCAGCGGCCGTCCGGGCGCAGTGCCTGCCTCGCTCCATCCGACACCAGCAACAGACGCTCGTCGAGGCTCGCGAGCAGCTCACTCTCCTGCGAAGAAAAAGAAGAAGCGTCGGTCAGACAAGACGGGCCTTTGGAGTCCACCGACGCTGGAGTGACGCCTGCAGACGAATTTATGTTTCAGCGGTTCAACAACAGACCGGGGCAACAATTATCCACGAACACACGATGTTCTACGAGCATTGCAAATTCCCCCATCACTGTATTCTGTGACAACAACCTGTGTGAGAAGAGAAACAGCCCCGAATGCCTTTGTGAGCCAAGTGAGAATCTCAGGGATGATCAACAGGTGCACCTTGTGTTCGACAAAAACACAAAGCACATCTGGCAGCCTTTTGACTGGCGATGTTCCTGGGGATTTTGTGGCTGATCAAAGTAAAGATCGATTCTTAATTGAACGCAACACGCAGCGAGTTCTGCAGTGTTCGGTGTCGGGATATTCGTACGTTTTCCCACCGCTGTGTCTGCAGACAGACAGACTTGACGTTGCGCACCATGTTTTGCCATTCTGTTCGACACATTCCGTTGCATTGCTCTCAGAAACCGGGCTTCACATTGCCTTCCTGCTACTCGTGTTGCGTACCTCCCCATCTGTTCTTTTGTCGTGTCTGACAAAGTTTACTTGCGCCCGCGGACGAGCTTCCGTGATCCCTGTGACCTTCGAGCTTCTCACACAAACGAGAAGTGCGCAACACCTGTTCAGGTACAATTTCAACAACACTGGAGAGAACCACAAACAAATTGAAATTACACATGTAACTCTGTCTGAATATGAGTGACGTACGAGAAAAGTAATATTGACGAGATATATCGTGACCGACATGTGTCGCTCAAAGCAGACAATTACTCACAAGAAATCCGCCTCGAATCCGCTGTCTAACTCCTAATCCACATGTGCTGCAGGTCCAAACCACCGAAGCTTTCGTGACTTCAATTCAAACTGTCCAGAGCAATACTGATGAATTCCTTGCAATCACTCAGGTGACATGAAGAAATTGCAAAAGTTACTTTTTGTGCCAAAACTCATTTGAATGCCCTTTGATCGAACAAATGTGAAAGGTGAGACATAAAATAATGAGCATTTGCATTTTGGGCTTCCAAATGATGATGTTTGTTTGTATCAAAAGACAAATATTCATCAATGCCCTTCAGGGTACTTGTTCCTTTGCAAAAGCATCCCACCATGTCACAGAATACATCTCAAAATGCATGACTCGACTGCAAAGAAGGAAGTGGGCTTTTCATGAAGGCATTTCCGTCAGCTTGAGGGCGACACGAATACCTCTCTCGTGGTCAGCGAAAAATCACATTTTGTTCCTTCAATCTTGACAACATTGTCAAGATGCAACTCGATCCTAAGCTGATCATTACTGAGGGTAACACGAGTAATTAATCCATCAGGAGGCGGCGGTCAGTCGGCAGGATCGGAGACGCGACTGTTGTCCAGTGACGCCCTGGACACCGGTCAGCCACGGGCCAAATGGCATCAAACATCCTATCAAATTCCCTGTCCTGGTGAATGTGGTGACAGCAATCAACGTGCATGATGAGGCCAAATCATGTCGAGACACAGTCGTGTGATGACCACGAGGAACAGACGACAGAATAATGGGGACTGTGCTGAAACCAAATTGTTTGCAAACGAGTGTTCTCTCACCGTTTATGGACAATACAAAACTTCGCAGTGAACTGCAATGAAATTTTATGCGCGTGCACCACAAAGCTCAAACGCGATCGTGCAAACGCTCGCGCATTAAAAGCTAAGTGAGCATTTTGCACATGAGGTATGAAGCCATTTATGGCGTCTTCAAATTGTAGTGACATGCACGCGACAATTGATTGAACGCCAAAACCCACTGAAAGCACATTATTCATCGTTGAGAACAGAGCGAAAAGTTGCTTCGCATTTCGCATCCAGTATTCGTGAGCGCAAGCAGGTGAAAACAAAGATGTCTCTGTTCCACAAATGGACTTAAAATTCCACTCCTGACGATGATGACATTGAAATTCGAGCTCTTCGAACACTTGTTTTGAATCTTAATACTCGCCTCCTATTCGGTCGCCTCAAAACAAAGTTTCTGAGCTCGTGCCTGGTGAGATGGCAATGGGAATGTGTGCGCACATTGTCATAAAGCTGCCTGAAACACTCGCCTGTCTTGAAGGGCCTCCTTTTGACATTCGTGGAATAGAAATTCAAATTGCAAAACCCTCCAAGTGTTTCTCACAGCGAGGTCTCACCCTGACTAGAATGAGGAAGAAATGGCACACGCCTTTGAGAGGGTGCTGTGCAATGAATGACTTACAAATGCGTGAGGAACATGAGTATTTGCTGTGCACATTGAAGGGAACTCGGGACGTATGATTTCAGCAGGATTGCCCAATTGTCGCAGCATTCAGCTGCAATTGCACTCTAATTGCACAGTGGAGGATTTTCGAGTCCATTATGGGGAGCGACGAGGTCCCGACAAATTGAGGCAATTGCGACCTGCAACTGAAGATGTCTTAACTGCGGAGCGATGTAAAGCCTGACTCGCAGACCTCGCAAATCAGGGATTTTTGTCAAGGCTTCAGCTGAAATGAAAGGGTTTCCAATGGGCAGCGTATGACGTGTGATTGGCAACAAATCCTGCAGATAAGACCCCCGTGGAAATGCTGATTGAATCAGCAGCTTTCTGATGCAAGCTGAAATTGAACAAGTGACTTCACACTTTGTGTCATCATCTTCATGTTGCACATGCGTCCTGTGCTGCAAAGGCTTCACCAAATCTGATGGCAACTGCGCGTGGGCGCTGAAAGAAGTATGTTTCGACAAAAGAAACAGACAACAACATCTGAATTTCGAAGAACGGGTATGAATGTGAGATCCATTCGCTAGAAGTGATGAACTTTACCTCTCCACTCGCCCTCGTTAGATTTTGGAATGATGGACGACAACAGAACTGAATATTTCATGTCGCTAATACACAGCTTGCAAGTTGGGAACTTCCGTTGGCTCAAACAGAATGCTACCGAGTCTTCCCCGACAAAACGACAAACATAATTCACTTCCAATCCAACACACAGTCCATCAGGAGCACTTCATATGAAGCATATTTAGTGGTCAATACGTCCGATTGTGAATTATTGTCCACTGCGCGCTTTGTGTGCCGACACAAAATGACAATTCGCATCAATTTTTCATGCAGGGGACAAGCTGTAGAATGAGATACATTTAGTCGTGCGCAGTTTTCCCTGACTGCGCTAATGATTCCACGTCAATTCGTTAATCGAGCGATCAACATCACACAAACAAGTCCGCAACTGTAAACCAGTACACTGGCATTTTCAGACACTGGCACCGGACAAAACAAATGTTTTCACCGCCGCCGCCAACCTCCGAAACAAACTGGCTGAAACCGAGGTGTGCAGAATGAGTCAGATTTCTTGATTTGAACACTGCTGACAGGACCAAACGTGAACAGTTCATCATTTCCGCAGTGGAAGAGACAGATCTCGACAACATCAATCTGCACGCACTGTGCAGTTGAAATCGCCCAGTACGAGCAGCAGACCGACCGGGCCGTCGTCTCTGACACTCTTTGTCGTCATGAAATGTCAAAGCCCTGGATGCTCCTCCAGCAGTGAGTGCTTCAAGAAGCTTTGTGCGCATCCCGGGGTAGGCGTTTCACTCCGTCAGCTCTTTTGAAAATTGGCCCTGTTTGTTTCAGCAAAAAGTTGGACTTGAAAAAATGACGATTTCAATTCAGATGCAACGCTTCTGACTTTCGCATCAGCATGCAGCCATCATGCGCTTCTTTTTTCTTGGAGGCATCGCTGGTGCATCTGTGTTCATCAGTGACACATCTTGCACAAAAAGATTCAGAATGAGAACAAAGCAAAGCGAGTTCCTAGAAAGCATTGATTCAGGTACCACAGTTGTTCAAATGCCGTCATCTGAAATGACGAAAGCTGAATCAACGATCACCTCGCTCGTGAGGGATTAGGATCTTGATGCCGGAGGGCACAAAAAAGTGATCGGATTTTAAAAGTGTAATCATTGGGCACAGGTGAATCAGACAAAGGCGGCATCGGCCGCGTCCATACAGCACCTTCCTGCAGAGAAAAAGCCCATTATCTGCGCTGCAAATGAAACCATGAAATTTTAATTTTCTACCCCAGTTCTTGGAAAGGAGTTTTTTCTGCTTCGCGCACAATGCTGAAAAAGGGGGGAGTTCACGCACGAATTGCCCGCCAGACAAAACTGGAGCCACAAAAGAAAAAGAGGGAAATATTGCACAGCATAGTTTGAATCAGCTCATTTGGTTCAGCCAGAGGATTTCTGTGCAGATCGATATGACGTCTTCTCTGCAGCCACGATCTATTGTTTCTGCGATGCATTGATGAAAGCGTCAACTGAACTTTCCCTCCAGCAACGTAGCCTTTTCGGATAGGGATCCTCCCACAACATTCGTGTTCTCAACTTTAGATTTTTTGTCAACAATGTTCCTTTTAAAAAATCCATACCCTGACATTTGTGCACATGTTGCAAACAAAATTGGTTTCCCTGTCAGATTTGTGGCAATTGTCGCACCTACAGAGCGCCCACGACCACGCTTTGTGTCAAAAGTTAATGTATGCGGAATCACACAATTCTGCTGACAGGCAAAAAGAAATGATTGGCACTGTTGATAAGGTTCACTGTTAGCACTGTTTTTACGACATCTGCTTTGCCTCGGGATGTGTGGAATAAAATCTTTGAAATTCAGGAAATTTGGGAGGATGAGGGGGGTCCCTGTTCTCACGTGGTCCGGTATTCAGGAGTTGTGGTTTCATCACACAATGCGTCTCTTTGTCAATTGTAGAATCCACGCAGACATTTGCTCACTTGCGCACTTTTGTTGTTGTGTGTCGCTTCCCTTCCCATGACTCCACTTCCCAAAGTGGAATCAGAATTCTCACTTTCATCTGGCGATTTTTGGTGCTCATTGCATGCTCAACTGAAGAAAGCCACATGGCTGGGCACACAAAACATGCGAGAGTGCTTGAGTCTCCTGGCGTGTTTCACCTTTGACCCCAGCTCTGCATCAAAGCCCAGACACTTCACGTGCAACTCTCTCCAAATCTGCTGTTTTTGGCAAAGCTCTTTCATGTGCTGGAGGAACAAACATTGTGTTGAGGTTTTGTGAACAAAATATGCCACTTTTTTTTCAAAACTGCCCGTTTCTTTCAGTCCCTTCCAGGTTCTTCGGTGACAAACGAACGCGGTACAAGTGGTCAGATGTCAGACTCCTTTTGAGTTATGGACCTGCATGTGTGAACTTTCTTGCTGGGGACGTCCTGTCCGACAAGACAACACACGCCCCTTCAATATGCGTCGCGCAGAGACAACAGTTCTGACGGGGATATTCATCCCGATCAATCAGACTGACCGCGGCTCGAGGGGCTTCCGCACTCTTCCACTCGAGCGGATGTGACGAGGGGCAGCTCTCAGCTCGGGCAGCAGGACGCTGAATGGGAAGCACAATGCCTCGTAACAATGCTGCGTCCTCTGGTCATCTGGCAACCACTTTACTCTGAACCCATTCACCACTCCAACATTTTCAAAATGAAATTTGCTGTCGTTCATAAAATTCACCCCGTCGAAAAAGTGTGGGCACTTTTCTCTCCATGAAGATGTCGTTTTTCTCGTTCTGACATGTTGACTCAACTCGACTGAAAATGACAGGCGACGAAACATCTACGAAGCAAAATATTGCTCTGCTGAACACCGTGCAAATATTCACCCCAGGTTGTTCTTGCTCATGTCACAGACAGGCAAACATCTCCGGGATGACAACATTCAAGTGGCATCAGTCAAACGCACCGGTCAGCTGTCTGGTCCACTCAGAGAGATGACCCATTGGCAAACAAGAATTTAGCATTTTCATGAAGTCCAGTATCAATGCGGGAATCTCTCTCCCCATTCATCTCACTTCAGCCTTTGAAAACGCTCACAATGCGTCCATAATCATCGGACACATTGCCATTCAGAGGACCACTTTCATTCGCTTCTCGCCTGACCCTGCCAAAAGCGTCCCTCGCCCGACTCAAGAACCACAGAGATCTACCCAGCGTCATGAAATACACCGACATTTGGTCAGTGTTGTCCGAGGGCTTGACCAACGCATTCTGACATGCAAAGGCCACCATGTCAAGTCTGTACAAGGTGTTCGAGTTATTTGTACAACTAATCAAAGTCACTGGTGTCCGTTGACCCGTACATCACCTAGTACACAACCTCGGCCATATTTGGCTCAAATATCCTTTCTCCAATTTCCATCGACTGCTCTGCGTATTCTGGCCTCACCAAGTCATTCAGCCGAAAGCTTCGTCTTTCGTGGTGAGGTGATGAACGTGTGCAGATGGCGATCCGGGTCTGGACCACATGCAGCTGCAGGAACCCAGCATTAAAATTACATTTTTATGACAAAGAGTGAATTTCAAACTCATCCGATAGAGTTGCCACAACCCTCATCCTGGGCACTCGCCGCTCCACACCACCAATTATGGCTAATTGACCACATTAATGAAACTTTCCAGTGAGTGGGATCCAACAGAGGGAAGGGGCGTTGAGGGGGCGATCAATCAGCCATTGTGTGAGGCTGAGTTGGTCAAGGGACTCAAACATTGACCACTGGTCACGACCCACAGCTTCCCCAATGCGAACATCAATTACTCTCGCCATTCCACAAATATGGCTTCATCGGCAGCAATGTGATGCAAATTTATCACCGTCCACTGAACAATAACTCAAAAACGTTGCTAAAGTTTTGGAGTTCTTGTCAAATTGATGACCGTCGCAATTAAAACGCAGACGCTCTGTTCGGAGTTCAGACCCAAACATGAGCAGCTGTTGAAATACTCATGAGATAAGGCAGCACGTCGATTCTACCGTGAGTGACAGTGTTTGTCAATAATCACCCATCAGATCAGTTTTTATCGCTTCACTTGAGCGCGCAGCACACGACTCACGGGAAGCTGTGTCTCTCAGTTCCATTCAAGTGCCGCTGTTGGGCAAACGATTCCCTTCATTTCCAGTCATCCAGTTGGAAACTCAAATGATCAATTAGTTTTGTCCCTGGAAAACTGTAAACAGGAGCGTTGAAGGTCGGCAAGTACAGAAGCATGTCACACAAAAAGCCTTCATCTCCAGGGATCTGATACAGAAAATGTGTTTTCATAATGACCTTTTCAATCTGCAGATGTTGCAAAATAATCTCAGGTGGAATCGAATCTGCGCTGCTTTGACGGCCATGCGCTGTCTGAAGAGCAGTCTCAAACGGAAAGCCATGAAGTCGCTTGAAAATTCACTCGATGATGAACCAAACAAGATCAAAAAGAATAATCACAGTCCCACACTGCTCTCGCGGATAAAAAAAGACACGCCTTTGGACAGCTTTGCTTTTGCAATTGAAAGACCCCGACGCTTGGGACACGTTTGAGTGACACAAAAGCCAAACAGTAAAATCCCCATTTAAATTCCAGTCCCAAATCACAGAGGATCTTTGTTCAAATGCACAGATCTGGAGATTCATTCGCTCGACTCGTCCGGCGCGCTGTTTGCCCGTGATGATTAAATTGTGAAATTCGACGGCTAATTATGACTGAAATTCTGCCGAAGATCAACAGTCATTGAGACTTATTCACATGTGAAATCGAAATCTGTTTGAGTCCAAAAGTGCTTGAAACCGGGTCTGTGTTTTACAGAAACAATGGACGCCACTTATCACCGTGTTGACCAAATCGCAGCACTTGTTTGAGCACAAATTGCTGGCAACCTGTCCGTGTTTGACCATCACGACGCGTCTCATTAGCCGGACACTGGTCAGCCAACCCCCCGGGGATGTGAAATCACTCCGTTTGGTCAACACTACAAACTAATTGCACCCAAGTTCACAAATCCTGCACGTCGCTCCAGTGTCAGGACCGTGAATTCAAACTCTGCAGCTCACAACAGGATGAGAGATTCGTAACTGTGGCGACCCCTGCAAACTCTGGTCGTTGAATGAACGACATTGCGGGTCATAGATACCCCCTATTAAAAACTAACTGCCAAATAATTACTCTCTTTTCAGTAGATCAAGGTTTGTTCAAAAACCCCTTCAAAGTCGGAACCCTGCAATTAAAATATCAGATAGGCACTGAACAGTGAGACCCTTCGTCGACTGAAAGCACTTTTCAAAAAAGTCGCTCAGCAGTTTTCACGGTGGATTGTTCAAGGAAGAATTCTTCATTGTTAGACTGGGACAAGGTCTCTTCAGTTTTCACTCCAATCCCCAGCGCCAGGGTCAACGGGAAATCACAATGGCCCATTAACATTTCTCGGGACTCTGCATGTCGCTTCAGATTTTAATAATTGATGTCACAGAGGCGGTCAGATTGCGACAAGAGATAAGCGGACTCTTTTGTCCTGTGAATCTGAAAACTCAATTCGGGTCAAGTCAGATTTATTGATCAGCCGAATTGGTTATTTACGCATTTGGATATAACATGCAACTGTTTAGGTGTTTCTTCTCTTGTCTTCGGAGAGAGGAGCACAGTGGCTTTTTTGTTTCAGAAAAGGAGCTTTTGCATAAATTTGACGCTGGAACACGCAACTTTCCTCTCGACCTTTGAGCTTGGTCCTGAAAGATTTGGCCGTGTTTTATTTCCTGTCTTGATATCGCAGCGGGTGGTCCACGAGAGAAATGCAGGTTTTTACATTCAACAAATGACAGAAACGGAGTCTGCACTTCAGCTTTCACCAGAACTCTCTCCAAATTGCAGTAACACTGATAAGTAGGTGCACAAGGTCCCGATCGCTTCACCGAGGTCCGTCATTTTCTGGTTTTCAGTGTGAATGAAGACTGTCTTTACGACTGCACAACTGGTCATTCCTGTTGTTGCCTGGACCAAAACCAAAAACACTTGAGAACCAAGAGACATTTCTGAAGGTGGACTGGGTTCAACGAGGTGGGCTGCTTCAATCGCCAACACGGAATTTTTGATACTGACCTCTGACAGCGACCCAACCCAACCAGCGTGAGAGCAACTTATCTGAACTTTCATCAGTGAAATGCAAGACATTGAGTTCATTGAAAACTTGTGCCACCCACAAATAGTTTTGCAAGCAATGAAAACAACGTGTCGATAAAATGCTTTGAACAAAGCAGCAATGTTTTGCCAGCTTCGGTTTGCTTATCAGAGATAATTCTCGATTTATCTCACGTTTGTCATCAACACACTTACGGCAGCTTGACGGGGTTGAACAGTTTTGCTTTTCAACCAAGTTTTTGTGGTGCAGATCGACGTAACCACACCAGCCAGCTGCGAGGCATGTCAAAGCTTCTGTTTGACTGCAAATTACGAGTTTTGTCGTCTTGAAGATCAGTGTGCAAACAACAAGTTGAGGAACTGAAACTGACAGGCCTTGCTAGTTATGCTGGAAACCGCAAAATGTCACGATCCTCAGCCCACTTTTCCTCAGTTGAGAAGTTGACGCGTTCTCTGCCCAATTTTTGCCACAATCCACCTGGGTAAGGCCGTTTCAAGTTGCAAGGCATTCAAAACACGCTCTTCAAAGCTGAAGGCAGTCGGGGAATCCAGTTCGTCGTGCACAATGATAACGTGATCCAATGTCGCCAGGCGTCGATCGAGGTGCTACATTTGACACAAGCAGATGAAAGGGACACGCGAACACAGGTGGAACCCGGCCGTGCAGTGTGGATGGGGATTCCTGCAGAATCTCACCTGCAGCCCACAAAGCTCCGACTTCGTGTTTTTGTACGATTCTCATGTCACTCACGAAAAGACATGCACAAATATGGCACAGCAAATTTCAGAGGCATGACACTTTTCTTTTCAGCGTTGTCTCATTGACGTTTCTGAGACAATGGAAAGTTCTTTCCTTTGACGTGAGAACGCGTGCGGCTGCAAAATGCTCAAGGATTGAAATTACAACCCTCGACAAAGCCGACAAGCGATGATGAAGCAGCTACAAGAAGTCGTCGCTCATCCGCGGGGATTGAGTCCGCAGCTTCTTTCTCCATCCAGAATGCGGAATTACCCAAGTGTTTATAATTTCACACTTGGCTGACCATGATTCATTTCCTGCAGAATTATTGCAGATAAATCAATATCATGTATCGACACATCACATTAAAACGCTGGGACACTGCGAGGGGACATCTTTTTGACCCACTTTGAGCTGCGTCCTGTCTTGAGGAAGCCTTTGATCTTGTATTGACAAGGAACATCACTTAATCTTGCCGAATGTGATCTAAAATTACGAACAAGTTTCCTCGCTCTTGAAGACGGCCTTTTCCCTTCTTATTGACTGTGACGTGTATGAATCACGTTTCTAAATCATGAAGGGGCTTCATATTTCTCCGTCTGGGGAATCGAGTGTTTGCAATCCAAAGAAATTCTGTTTTGATAACAACCCAATGCCTTTTGAGGAAAACTCGCGGCACATTTGCACTGCGCAGCTTCTGTTTTGGATCCTTGGAAGTCAATTCGCACGAAAGGTGAGACCCAGTGTCAGTTTGTATGCTTCGAACTTTGCGTCTCATTTCCAAGTGCAATTTTTGTTTCACTCATGATGGCTCATTAAGCTGCCCTCGAAAGATGAGAACAAAAGCTGCAGGAGGAGGAAGGACTGCAGTGTCCATCCGGACGAGGGCAGAAGGAAATTACAGAAACCCTTCTGTCCAACGTACAAAAGAAAATGAGTAATTAACCGACCAGCACTAATCAAAGGTGGTTAGTCATTCATAAGGAGAGCTGAAGGTCTCCGAAATTATGCATAATTAATGGCAACTGCAGTCAAAAATATCAAGCCTTGTTGCGGACTGTAATCAAAGCGCAATCACGCTGAGGGAAAATGAAGGATTTCTGTCGAGGCAGGGGCTCGGCGTTCGCATGTTGGCTTCTCAGCAGAAACAATTTCCAAACCGCAAACCTTTCAACAAATCTGCTGCCGTCGCAGTCCTAAAATCTCTGCGTTTCCACCTAATTTGCGCGAATTGAGTGAATGCCACCTGTACATAATTACCAGGCATTACTATATTAGTGTGGAGCATTAGGCAAGGCTCCGCTGTAAAATGATTACAAGTCCTTCTCCTGTCTCCATCTTGCCTAAGTTGCCTCAAAAAAATTATCCCTTCCTCCATCGACATCCTTAATACAATTAAGGAGGAGATGAGAAGTTTGGAAACCTGATCCTGCAGCGTTTTACCTGCTGCTGTCAGGTCTGGGCCTCTGAAACTCGACCCGCGTGTCGTCTTGCCTCATCCTGTGCCTCCAGTGCGACGGGCGGGCGGGGGGGAAGTGGGGCAGCGAGGCGCACCGAGCCTCATTCCTGCAAATGTTATCGGTTTGACAGCAAATTACATCGATTAGGATCTCTCGCTTTCGTTGCCGTCAGCCTCAAATATTCACTTAATTGCAGAGTTGGGTCAAAAGATGGATTAAAGGGCTATCATCGAATTTTCATGCAGAAAAAGGGAGAACACAGTTTGCTTTCTGTCTGATGGAAAGTTGAACGGACTTGATGCTGACGGGCAAAGGACGAAATCCTATCAAATCAAGAAAGCTTGGGCAAGTTGCAATGGGAAAAATGTCCTCGAGTTCGCTCGAGAGCAAATCAAATTTGCTTGCCACACAAGTACATACCTGAACCTACGTTTCAACGATTACGTATGAGATATCTTCTGACAGTTGAGTATCAAATATCACCTTCAAATTATCTTGCCTTTCGGGTAGAAAATCACACGTTGTGAAGTTAAAATCACCGCTGAACACAAATGCTCAGCTTTTTTTCCAGGGAGGCTTCCTTTCGCGCATGAAATATTGCACTTCTCGATCTCTGCTCTGTAAATGTGCTCGACGCCTCGTGAACATCGTGATTTAATTAATGAGTCTTCGTGAGCGCGCCCGCGCTGCTTCTCACCCCTGGAACCCGACGGCTGGGCATCTCAATCACAGTTGAGCTGTCTGAATACTGCGCACTATCATTATTACACAACAATGCATAACAATATGGCAGGCTGAGGACAACTCTACTGAAGCCCATTTCTCACCATGGCGCGCAATAAATGGATGATTTCACAGGATGCAGGCGCCGCTTTTGTGTTTTCTGTCATGTCCAGGTGAAGAAGCCGCCGGTTCGGCTTGATGGAGCACTGCGCGGGTGAAGGGTTGACCCGATAAGACATGCGTCCACATGCTCCCCTTCTGGACTGCAGTTACAACAGCTTGAAACCCCAACCACATTCACTGAACTAGAAGCATTGCACAAATGCATTTTTGTCAATATCAGCTGCATGCTGAAAGACATATCGCTCAGGTCCTCTGCCTCGGCGAGTGACTTTCAGCCATTTCTTTTCTGACCGCAGAGAGGTGGTCTGAGCGCGTGTTGGTGAACGGAGCCAATTTGTGTCATCCTTCTGTCAAAACATTGTTCAATTCCGTAAATATGCAGTGTATGGCGACACCTATGCTGCCACATTTGAAACAGTTCGAGTGTGTATTTTGGGTGGTCTTGTTCTGATCCTTTTTGTTAGTTTTAATCCCTTTCTGCGGTTTCCTTTCCTGCCAATTATGGTGTTCAAATATTGAACGTTTACGGTTTACAAACGCCTCTGAGATGCGATGCGATGTGACCTTTATCCACACTCACTTTCTGCCGCACGGTGGGCTGAGGTTTTCGCTGGAGAAACTTTCTCTGCACTTATTGCCAGCTGTAGCTGATCGCCTTTCAAACAGATACTCAGTCAATGGGCTTCCTTCCTCGCTGGACTCGTAAAAGCATCGACATTCACTTTGCTCAGGCAAAGCTAACGCCAAGACAAGTGACAAGCTTTGTCAAACAGATTGTTCACAACAAGTTTTCAAACAGAAAATCTTTCATAAATTTATTCTGTGGAAGAGAAATGAGAGTGCAACCAAAATTTTGAGAGGTCTCTCGCAACAAGTGTTGTGGAAGATCTCCGAGGAGAGTGAAGAGACATGTTGTGCTTCTCATTCATCGATGAACAAAAGTCAGAAACACAAATACGTCGATCCAAAAGATTTCCTCTATAAAATCCCCCGATGATACGAAAAAGCCTTTGAAAACAGCCAAGTTGACAAAATCACTTTTGGCAGACTGCATTGAAGCAAACAGTGGGACGTTGAAAAGATTCAGGAAAGTGAGTGGGATTTGTACTAAGTCTGCACTTCAGACTTTGCGGTTGGTTTCAAATACATACACGAACTAAGTATGTGGGCAGCTTTTTATTTTGTTTAGATACGAGTTTGGATTGTTTTGTAAACGTCAGCACATACCGTGCTTTGAAACCCAACTCAGTTTGTACTCCACTTGTGTTCCTCTCTATTTGAGTTTCTCTGTTTGAAACACAAACGCTGCACACGCGGTACCTGTCCTGCATCGCAATCTACTTCCCTTCTACACAGACACAATCCTCAGCACTGAGGCTGGCGTCTTTTGTCATCCTCTCTCTCTTTCCCAGGAAGAGAGAGAGAGAGAGAGAGAGAGAGAGAGAGAGAGAGAGAGAGAGAGAGCGTGTGCGTGTGTGCGCGCGTTTTGAAGGCAGTCATCAAGTTTAGTTCGATTTCATGCTGCACCTTGCTGTGGAATCCAGGAAAAAAAGTTTCAAACAAAAGACGACAATGTCAATTCGATTCAGGTGATTAAATGTCTTCCTCAACATGTTTCCTCGCGTGACAATTAGTAGATCGTAGCACGCGGACATGATGGGAGACACCTTCTTCTGCCAATCGTGCACCAATCTTAGAGAGCAATCAATCAGCTCATCGATAGCCTCTGATCACACAAGCACGAAATGAAACTCACCCTCTCACAGCATGTGAATGTGGTCAGAAGCCTCCATTCCCTGCATGTGCTGCCAAAGTTATTGCAGGTGGGCACGCACTGCTGGACTGTGGAATCAGTTGGGTCAGACTTGGGTTTCAATCAATTGAGAGTTTGGCGCTGCTTGTGAATGTGTCACTTCACACACTGTGCGCCACTTGCAAGGTACGTATGAGCACACCAGACAATGCTTTTTGAGTATGTGCTCGTCCAGACAGACGCTGGGGACAGATGCCCATCGTACAATCGAATCAAGGCGCCGTGTCTGCCTGCATGCGCTTCAGCCTCAAGAAACACCAAACCATCTGTGGATGACTCTTGGCCGCAGAATTTCAACAATTCCACTGTTATTGCCATTATGCAAATGATTCCATAACCTAATATGCTTCATTAGGAAGCTGTCACAAATCTCGAGCCCTGTGAGCTTTCCCTTGGTTGTGATTTCAGACGGCCCCTCCCGTCCCCTTCTGTTGCAGTAATTGATCGCGGTCGCTGAGACGTCATTTAACCTCACTAAATCACCACGAATTCTTGACCAACAAAAGTGCCAGAACTCGTTTTCAGGCGCCGTTCGGTTGAGCAGTATCTTCGCATTTGGTTTGCCGCACGTTGTCAGTCAACTTGATTGCCCCGATTGCGTTTGACTACACCTGGTTGCTCATGTACTTCTGATGTATATGATATCAAATGCATACATGTAGCAAGAGATTTGGGCTGATAAGAATGCAATAAAGCCAAATGTAAATTGAAGATGTGCACACATCTGGGATTCCTGTTACAAAGGACAAAGTCACACAGTTGACAGCACCTGGCATTCTATTTCACGTTTTGCTGCAGAACAGCATGGCGATTTGCATTTCTGTTTGTGTATGATTCCTTCCTTACCTTGAAAAAGGGATGTCAGTGTCTTCTGCAATAGTCCACACAAACAACCTGTGTTTCCAGAGAAGCGTCCTGGAGTGTCAACTGCAGACTGCTTGAAAACGCGAGGTTATCCTTTGCTAGAAAGTCCAGTTACAACAGACCTGCGAGAGAATCCTCCAGTGGATCATTCACAGTCTTCACCTTCAAGTGCATGTAAATCCAAGGCTTGACTGCGAGAAGAAGTTTGATTGTAATCCATGAAAGACGACAAACACAAGCGACGCACACCTTGCTTGGCATCCAAGATGCATGTGCGCTCGATGCTCCACCCCCGCCGCGGCTCAGTCCATTCTGCACTTTTGGGCTCAACCATCGTGCAGCTAAGCCAGGGGAGTCATGTTATGTCTCTCTGCAAAGGAGTTTCAGTTTCCCTGAAAACACCCTGCCTTTCAAACAGAACAAAAGTCAGAGCATTTGAAAGACAATGTATTTTTTTCTGTCCATTGCGATGAAGGGAGCAACGGTCGTCGCAAAATCAGTTGCGCGCGTGACAGCGAAATTCGTGTCTGATCAGTCGGCGGGCGCCGCAGAATGTAAATGTGCTGCACAAAGTTGTAGTGGAGAGGTAGAGTGACCAATTGAACTCGAGAAAAACACAACAAAATCGCGCTGTGCATTTTCGGATAGCTTTTTCTTTCAGTGTATGCAAGGAACTACCAACGACACCACAGGTACTCACAGATGAGCAAAACTGTCATTTTTGAAGTGAGGTGGTTGTTCTCGAAGACACCTTTTTTGTGGTCAAACGTTTTTGCTGGCGTGATGTGACTTACTCATCGCCGTTATCTGTTGTGCCATCGGACAGTCTGTCCAACAAGACCTGAGACTTGTCCAAAACCTTTCAAAGGTGTTGGCAACAGCAACTGTTGATAAAATCTTGTGTAAGCGGAGGCCAAGTAAAAAAGCAAAACCATTTGACTCAAACTGATCCTTTTGTCATGGAAATCACACATTTAATATTGATGATAGTTTTCAGACCACGCACAAATGTGGCCACTTTGGAGCATATTTTCTCCATCTCTGAAATGCGTAAATATTTTTACCGACAACCGAGCTTTTTGCCCCATGCCAAGAGCAATTTTCAGGCAGATCCTCCCTAAAAGGGGGTTTAATCTATAAAACCATAAAAATTTCCACCTGGGGAATAGAATCGTCCTTTTTATCCACTTTGAGTGTAAAGAGATTACTGATCCGGGTTGAGTCATCGGACTTAATGCACGCACCCGACCTTCGCAATCGAATTCTCCAATTTATAACCCAATTCTAACTTTGAACTGCGCATTGTTTTTCGCGCTCCCCATCAAGCTCGAGCCTGTCAAATGGGATCGTCACTGGGAAATTGACTGAGATTGAGTTCTGCTCTGCAAAACCGCGAACGATGAAGGGATTAGAGTCTAATGGCGCACCTTTCACAGCTTTGTGGAAACTTCCTGCACGGGAGATTGTCAATAAAATTGTCACATGCAATCAAAATATTAACTTTGTGCTTTTTGGCCAAATTATGTTGACTGTTGGCTTTTATGCAAGACTGCCCGTCTTTACTTTTGTTTCCAAATGCAAATGGCCTTTTTGTTTCAAATGGCAAACGTCATGTTGAATGAAAGAATCCACCGACAGAAACTGTATCGAGTTGCACGAATGGAACAAATGTTTCGTTGCCTAAATTCAGGAACAATCGATGGATTTGGGATATTGCATAATAGATTAGCCGCAAAATTAATCTTCTCGATACAGCTTTATCAGTTGCCTTAGCAACACAATATGTTCGTGCAAAAAGCCCCATTTTGACCAGCAGCATTTCTACAGATTTCCTCTGCATCCGAGAAGAAAAATTTCCGGTCGCAGACGAACAATCACAACAGCAAGCAACAGTGTGTGCACAAATTTCCATCAGAAGCTCCGTTGTTTTTGGACTGTTGAATGTGATGAGCATTCTGCCAGTTTGCTTTGCAGAACAAAGACCAGCGCCAACATATGCCACGATGAGTTGTCATCGCCTAATTTTCAAACACTGATGACTGGTTGTCAACCATCACCTCGGGCCACACTTTGTACATGTTACACTGCAGCTGACCATTGTGAAGTTTTTAATAAAATTTCGAGTCATAATTAGAGGTTATCGTGGCCATGATACCGGTCCCTTTGTGGGAGAGCAGTCACCAAATTAGTGTCCCAGGAGCAAAGTAAAAAAGCATTAGCAATGCAAATCAGACAATCATTGAAACGTGGTGATCTAAAACGCCAATGCACCTGTCCAACGCCGCCCCGCTGCAAAAGGAAAAGCTTTCTCAGAGCAGTCAGGTCCAGTGAAAACGAATGCAGTTTTCTTTGCAGCAAACCTCCCCCAAATTGCATGTTTCCTGTCGCATATCTCTTGACACTCGTGTGTGGTCTCTCGCACAGGAAGGCCTCGAAATACACACAACATGAATGTGATAAAGTTTTGACATAAAAACAAAGCAAGGTTGGTTCTTATCTTTACAACCCAGCCCCAGGTTATCTCATGCCATCAACCCGTCAGATACAATGAATGTTGCTTTTCATACTCGCAAAATCAGCAGAGTGGTTCTTGTGTGTCTTCACCATTCTACGGCCTTTACTGTTTATGCCACAAGCGTCGAGCTGCACTCTCTCACTCAGATCTGCCTGCAATAGTGTCGCATGGATCCCAAAATGCCATATGCGGCTTTCTCCTTATGGAATGCACAAGATTCAGAAGAAGCTTTAATGATAGACCTGCCGTGCTGAAGAAGAAACATGCCTAACAAGCCGGAATCCCTGCACACAAGGAAGAGACACAATACTCTGACAATCGCAGAGGCCTTATTAGGATGATTTTCTCCAATTAGGATCTAAATAGTCGGAACGGAATCCGTACATATTCCTCCCAGTGAACTAACCTTGTCTGTCAAATCAGCCACATGAGTTGGGTTTCCTTTTGTCTAGTGCAGTGAATATTACTTCACTATGAAGCTCTGTCTGTCGAGGCATTTCCATGTTTCCATGGGTGCACGCAAATACAAATATCAAGATATGTTTTCTGTGTGAAGATAGTTTTCCTTTTGCAAGAGTTCCCTATTTTTGCTTTCCCCAACATGACCTATCCACAATCTTGTCATGAAGAAAAGCTATCTTTGCTCCTGCAGATTGTGAGGCATCAGAGGTAGATGTTTAGGCAACTCAGCGTCAACACTGGACAGATGACCAAATGTTGGGACTTTCCACGAGAGCACAAATTTACCCCAGGTGTGTTCGGGATTTCCCGAGCAGCGAACGCAGGTTGAAAGGTCATGCAGTGAGATGCTGCTCACCAAGTCAACATCGGCCAGAAACTCACGGGGCTCTGTGATTATTGCCGTCAGGAGTGCCTCAAGCTGGACAACAGATCATGTTGCGATTGCGGCTTTCAACTTTTATCATGGAGATAAAATCTGCCATGAACAAATGATAACAACATGTCAGAAGATGACCAGGCACCCAAACATTCCCGGAAATACAAGAAGCCTGGAAATTGCCGCCTGACTGATCAATCGGCGAGTAACAACCCACTTCAAAGCGAGTGACACGGAAGCTGCTGAGAAGCCATTAATATCTCACCGTCATCAGAAACTGGAGACGATGCAGGGAGGCGCTCCTGCAATGGGAGTGTGACCCTGAACAATCACAGCGTTACGCAGCCGACGGATTGATGTACGATTCGTGTGACTCTCCGCACTTTGCAGCATTTCAAGATGACGATTTTGATGTCGGTTGAGTAATACGTGTTTGATTGTTTTTCCTCAGCGGAAAGCACTATCAATCCAAATTCATGTGATTTAATTTCGCCCAAACAGATCAAAGAAGATTCCGATAAGAAGTTGATCTTTATTAGTGAAACTCAATCCGAAGCTCATCTCATTGAAGGTACTCGTCCGTCTGTTGATGGAGCCGACGACACCGTCCGACTTCAATTCAGCTGCAGATCGTCGGCAAATGAAAACAAATGGGAGCATCATCTGAGGCCTGGAAGGCACCCCGCCATTTTCTCGAGCACGAAAATCATATTTGCCTTTCAAAATAGCTGATCTGTGATCGGTTTGATTCAATTTTCTGTTTCCCATTTGGGATCCACTGTCTCGAAACAATGAGATCTGTGCGAGTGTGTAAACATAATTTCTGTCGAAGGAGATCACAGCTTCTTTGTGCATAAAATGCTTCGTTGTTTGTGAAAATTTTCGAGAAGTGTGGTCAACTGAAAATCCTCGATTCCAATTCAAGATGGTGGTACCACGTAGCATTCGTCGGAAAACCTCCCAGGCTCAGCAATTGGATTCTGTCGAACAAACCAAGCACAACATCAAAGCCGAAATTTCAAATCACGAGCATTTTTGTTGCGTGCGTGCCAAAAGTTTTCCAAAGGAAATGTGATGACCCCGACTCTGTTAAAACTGCCCCCTTGTTATCGCGTCCGATTAGGCAACACGGCGGATTGGATTCTGTTTATCTGTTCACTGTGCAGGGTTAATGTACTCACCCCCTCAACAACCTGGAGTGGAGCGTTTCAGAAAGTGCACCAGGTGGAAATGGCGTCGGAGACTCTCAACGGGAGGCGGGACGCGTGAGGCAATCGTTGTGCAATAACATGTTGGCAAAGCGAAGCTCCAGAATACATGCAGCCCGAGGCATCGAGTCCGCCTCTTCTTTCCCTCTTTTGAGGAAAAAAATCTTTCCTCGGGGAAAAAACCGGGACAGATGCTCATCCGTGAATTGGCTGAATGATGCATTGGACCCAAAACTGGCTCAGAAGTTCAGCGCTCAGGTGCTTCTCCAGACACAGAACACGCCTCGACTTGGCTTGTTTGGAAATCTGTCATCATCTGTGTGTCAGTCTGACCACCCATTGTCACCTGTTACAATGAGTTGTAATTGCCAATTCTCGACTGAGCCTCATTCGGGGCGGGACTCTATTCAGCTTCGAGCGAGGGGCAGTTTCGGTAAAGCACCCAGGGTCACCGGAACACCTGGCACAGTAATATTGGACCATCCGCTTATCATCCAGTTGTGACAAATCGTCTTTACATCGTTGCTATGCGCAGCACAAGAAATGTCTGTGAAGACCAACGCCAGGTTTGATGAACAAGCCGAGCACACAGATGTCAGTCAAAGTGACCTGCGCGTGGCGTAGGGAGTCTGCTGCGGCATCGTCGCTGCGTTCAGCGTCTTGTGCCAAGAAGCACAGCTTGGCAGCTTCAGCTTCATCCCAGCACCACAAATCATTTCCCCGCACGTCCTCTCCGATGTTCCGGGTTAACCTTGCCCACCTTGAATATTCATAACAGTTTCAACCACGGATCAATCTTTGATTCACACCGACCCTGGAAGGGCACCGAATCTTGTGCCCTTCGCCACTCAAATCCATCTGATTAACCTGGGCAGCAAGAAATGGGCCCCGAATGGGTTGGGTAAATTGAATGGTAAAAATTTATTCAGCTTTTGGCTTGACCTGCCCAACCGTTTGCAACTTTAACTCGGGAAGGATTTTAATTTTTCTGACCAAAGGGCCAATGAAGCAGAAAATGACAAAACCTGTCATCTCGCGGAGAGCACGGCCATCTGCGAGGAAAGACAATGGGCGCTGCAGTCGGATCCTCCGCAGCGCGAATGATTAATGGGGGGTTTGTCTCTTGCTTGAACAAGTTACGCAAGCTGAGCAGAGGACGAAACAATGATCTGTCCGTTCTTACGTGAGGGTTTTACTTTCGCAAGGAACACAACAGAACCGGACTGGGAATCCAGCTTTTTTGTTGCGGTTTCGCATTGAACAGTAGTACTTTGTGTCATTTTGAAAATCACGGCCTAGACTTGTGCAAAAGCGGAAAAGCATCGAACTTTGCAAGACTGAATTGAATTATTTCTCGACATCAAAGAAAACTACTCAAAGTTCAGCAAGCCACAGAGATGAGAACAAAGCTCTCTTCTGCGAGCAAAAATCAACTCTTGACAGGTAGTGAATCTACTTGCCATCTTTGAGAGGAAAACCATCAGTGAACGTACTCAGCAACTCCAGAACAACAGAGATGAGATTCTTTTGAACTTCCTTCTCACGTGTTCATCATGTCTAACATGGCGTTCCCTTGTTTGTCAGAAGATCTCAACCTGGAGCTGAAAGCAGAACTTGAAGCTACGATGCCGAAAGCGACAGGGTCGCGTGTATTTCGTGTTCTGCAAACGTTCACACAACTTGCAAACTGTGACAAACTAGGAAATATTATTCTGTTGTTCAAAATCCTATTTTGAGAAAAGTAGAAATGTTGAACACCTCCCCCATTTTGCACAGACCTGTGCGGTGTCAACGTCGACTGATACACACCTGCTGCTGGGGTGAATAGGATTCAAAACTCGCACGTAGTGAAGGACAAATTTACTCAGTTTTACTCATTTAAACCTGTAAAATACAGCTCTGGAATCAAACAAACCGCACCTGCTGCATCAATGGAAGCAAAACAGCAAAAAAGTCAGCATGAATGCAGAATTTCAAAGCAAACATTTTGGTAATGGATACCACAATTCGGGACTGAATGCGTTCGGTTTTTCCAATCATCAAGTCCAAAGAGAACAGGAAAAGAACGACGACTGACTCACACGCTTCTATTTCTGCGTTTATGACAAACTAAACACACTTTTGTGGGTTCTTCGGAGTACTTCTGAATTGCCTGAGGTCGAGACGTACCCATTTACGGTTCATCTCAAGTCGTTTGCGCCATTGTGCACAAAGTGCGCCCAGACATCACCAGGCACATCAGCTGAGTGTCTGGTCTTCAATGTTTCTTGAATTGCTTTCTTCCTTTTTCAGTTTTTCAAAAACCTCGCAAGGAAATATTTCTGAAATATCAAGGAGGAGAGTTGTGACAAAGATTGGCAGACGACCAAAAATGGGCGCAAAATGCGTGCATTGTCGCCTCGTGCGCGCAGCTTACGACCTGCAGTTGTCACCGGCTCAAATTAAGTGAAAGGATTTCAAATCACAATCGCAAAGCCGCGCGTGTTGCCTTTGTCCGCGGTGCAAAAACGTCCTTCGCTTTATCTTCAGAACATCGTGTGGGCACTCGCTCAGTTTGGCGTGAAATTCCCCGCAGCCTGGATGCTGAGGCAGCCAACGCACGCATTGTCAATGGACATGCAGAGAAAAACAGCACTCCAGAAGTGAACTTTTCAGAGAAAACTCAAAGAGTCCTACTGTGAAATGCATTAGCTATGCGGTTAATACGCGCCCTTGCGCTTTGTGCTGATGACTCATTTAATATTAAAGTGACAGTGAAGATGAAATCAGAATTACATGTTGGAGAACCTCAAATTTGAAAGCGCAGTCAACCTTTTTTCCAGGTGACTTGCCATGACAGAAGACGATTGCATATTGAACACAGAAACCTTGTCGTAAAAATTTACAGCCCTGAACAAAAATTGTCTCCCGGGCTCAAATCTGTCAGTTTTAAAAATTCAATTGCACTCAAAACACGCAACAGTCCACCAGGGTACGCGTACAATAGCCTGGGAACATGTCTGGCCAGAAAGTGAAAAATAAGTCAAGACTACACTGTATTCATTTTCTTGCGTGATTTGTCTGCTTTCTCTCCTCTCAATTTCGAGAACCAGAAATTCAAAAGAGCACAGTCGTGGTGGCTGGTGCTGAGCTGGACTCATCAATCTCCACTGACTTCTGAGCTTCAACAAAGCACCGCTTGTGATTGGAAAGACAACAGTTGAAATTTCACACAATTTCTGTGTTATTCGTGCCCCAAATTTCACATTTCCAATGATTTCAGGAAACTTCATACGACATCGTGGTGTTTTTAGGGTACCCAGAAAAAGCAAGGGTTGTTCGCTGTCGGAGAAGTTCGCGCTCCAATTTGCTGGCAACCCGTATGTTTTCGTGGTTCGTATTATCTTGAAGAAAGTGTTGATAACTGACAGCGCAGACAAAATTTCCATTTGTCATTCACGACCATTGCACTGCTTCAAACAAAAAGGGTGGATTTTGCCTGCAACAAAATTAGAACCCCTTTCGTTTATTCAACGACAGGTGCACGGAACATGGACTTGCATAATCCTGGAAAACAACGCCCCTCGTTCAGAAAGCAATGCGAAAAAGAGCTTTTGTTTGAAGCAAAATATTTGAAAGTGACGACCTTTGGTGGAGTCCTCGACCAGAAATGCTACCAGATGTTTTTTTCATCTTTGATGTCATATGGAGGAATCAGGTTCGCTACAGACCTAATTAATATTTCTTTGGGCAATAATTGACCCAATTCAACTTTCCAGTGATTTGTGTAGTTGCTTTCCCGCTCAAAAAGATACACTCGTGATTTGAGATGAGCAGCGGACTCCCTTTTGAAAGTTTCAAATACTTTGTTCAGAACAAAACTAGACTTTCAAGTGGAGAATCAGCCGCGCGCAGCGTACATCGGCAGGACAGCACTTGTGTGTGTCGAAGAATGTGTGCATAGTGTTATGTTTCTCAAAAAACAA
>JAAUXT010015864.1_pt1 | contig 32591 bp, 19 predicted proteins | sample 7278171 | NCBI WGS metagenome assembly JAAUXT01 (sample SAMN14350112, study PRJNA611818) | marine sediment metagenome | isolation source: surface marine sediment (1.8m) | place: French Polynesia: Moorea | collected 2018-08
AATGCATGCTTTTGAATGTATTTGGTTCAAATTAAAAAGTTTGCAAATTTTAGAGTTTGTTGACTCGGAAAAAGCTGGACAGGAACCGCATATTTGAGGACATCCCTCGTAAGCGGGTCTCTCCTTTGGTGACGACGATCTGATCAAATTGGAAACGCAGGCCAGTACATCTTATGTTGTTAATCTTTCTCTCAGACGATTTGATCTGAAAGCGTGTCGGTATTCCACTTGCTTTTGTACACACCTCACGTCTGAACGTTTCGCAAGTGCGTCGGAAGTGAACATGAGTGCGTGTCTTGAGTTCGGATGTTTTGACAGAATTGTGTGTGCTGTCGTGGCTCCTGCCGCAGATTCAAAAGGCTCAGCTTAAATTTTGAGACGTTTTTTCGACTTCAACAAGATCTGATGCTTTGGAGCTGCTGTTGCATCTTTGAGAAAGTCTTTTGTGTTTTGTCAGGCACTTTGACTTTATTCGAACAACTCGTGGTTCCGCCAATTAGGGCTGATTTCCGCCATTGACACCGCACGATCCCGGTCGATTCCGGAGCCGCCGTCCTTTGATCGCCTCCGGAACCGGCGGTGAAGCGCCCCATCTGAGAAAACACAAACATCCATCTGTGCAAGCTCCCAGCCACAGATCGCTCTCGCGGAGTACGCAGACATAACTCTTTCCAAAACAGAATCCAGGTGAGAGAAATTGGAGTCCAAAAATACTTCGCTCATTTGAGCGTAATTTTAGGAACTCTTGTCTGCTACGGGATGGTTGTTCGCGCGGTTCTCCCCTGGGGTATCCCTGTCGTGGATCTAGTTCTGGCGACAAAGCAGCAGTGACGTGCAGTCGTTTGACAACACAAAATGATGAATGGGATTTTTGGCTGCTTTATTGCTGGAACTAGATCGTGTTGCCTGAATGCTGTTTATTCTCGAAGTCATTGGGGACGTGAGTGTATCAATTGGTCATCCATCTGAACACCAATCTGCATATTTCACAAACACAATTCGAGTAATGGGTCCTTTGACAGCTTGTGAGTTCGTCTCAAAGATCATCCCATTCAAAGATGGCAAATTGGATTCTGCTGTCACAAAGGGGTGTCATTTTGCTGTCAGAAGCTCTGTCTCTGTCGTTTGCACTGGCAATGAACGGAGACACGCCATTGTGAGGATGAAGCTTTGCGTTTCTGGAACAAGTGCACATGGGCGGTGGTCTGAGACTCATGCAAACTATGGCACAGAAAGCTCAAATCAACGGTACAGTGTCCAAATTGACGCACGTTTTGAGAGAGAGAAGCATTCAGTTCGTGTGCTCTTGTTTCTCACACTCAAAGCAGCGTTTTTGGTTTCATCATCAGAATGGGTCAAAATGGAGATGAGAACAGTGTCCGCGCTGCAAATTACGCAGATTATCTTATTCATCTCATCTGCACAACGGAAGTACCTAGGGCTTTGAGCGATTAACCGATTTCGAAACCCACTTGTTCCATTTGCATACAAATATGCGCTGTTATGGCGAGGTGCGCACGGAAAGCGCTCGGCGCCGGCGCGATGAGGAAGTCCGCGCCTCGCGCGCCTCAACGATTCCATCAGCGCCGCTCGGGTGGCGTGTTTTGAAATGAGGCCGGCGGTGTTTACCCTCCGACGGTTTACCGGGGGAGGTCGGAGAGGGGAGCAGGTGCCGACCGAGTAATCTGATCAAGAAGCCACTTTGCGAGCGAAAACAACTGTCGGGTCCGTGCATTCTGATAGCGGGCTGAGGTGCTCATGTGGCGAAAGGAAAGGTCTGTCTGGTGTTTCAAGTCATCGCCTTGATTGGTGCAGCGCACCACGAGAGAAATCCTTGAGGTGCCATTTGGCCACTTTTGAATTTTCCCTGCCGACACAGATGTGTCTGGCTTTGTTGTGTCCAGGTTGAAGAAGGATTGAAAGGAGCTCCAGACTTTACCACTGGACACAGACTCTTTTGATCCCACCTTCTCAGTTGCAGAACGAAACATTTGCCCAACGTTTGGCGTGCTCACTCTTTCAGCCATGGCTCACCCTTCCACAGTAAACAAGTTAATGCGATGTACTCAGTGATATTTGGATTACTAATTTGACAAATTCCGATGAAAGGTTGCGCTGGGTTATACACACAATGAGAGTGGACCCCTGGGTGCGCGATCGAGCATTGAGCGGTCACTTGATCCGACGTACGAGCGTGGCAGCTCATTTGAAGGGACGACTTTGAACAAAGGTCAGATCAACTTGAATCCCCAAATGCTTCATCATTGGGTCCTCACGACAGCATCGGAAACAACTTGGTTCTGGTGGACCCCTTTTGGGATCAGGTTGCTTGAGCATATCACACATGCGGTGCAACCCTCAGTTTCAGACCAAGCCCCGAACATAATTGTTTGCTTCTGTTTGCTGTCTTCCCTTCTCAAACGTGAAAGAGTAGACAAAGGTAGCGATTGGGTCCTGATGCAAGGAACACGACTCTGAGAGCTCTTCACTTGGGTTTGTGTGTCAGTGTGTATCTATTCGAACAGTTCCGTAAACATCCTTGGAAAACTCCACCTTGTGCTGTGAAATTCACGGAGATGTGTTTGTGTTTCCAACTTCTCCACTCTTCCTGTTCCTGGATAAACTCGCGCACCTTGCTCCCCTCAGGCATCCATCAGTTCTGCTTGTTCACGGACGTCTGATATCAACAGAATCCCGATATTTTATCAATGTTTACGGTGAATGTGTATCATCCTTTGCCCTCATCTTTCGCTTTTCTCGGGATTACTATCAACCCAACCGGGATTTTATTAGCTATTAGAAGGAAGGGCGATGATACGTTGTCAGTTTGTTGGGTCTGTGCGGAACGATACCATTTCATGGCCAGAGACAGGTGAAAATATAAATCAGATTCGCTAGTCAAACTTGGTGAGTAACTCAACGGGATTTCAACACGAGGAATGGGTTTTTATGTGATCTGGGTGTAGGTTTTGTACCGGGCAATATTTGCTGCTAAACCTGACTGCCAGTAGATCTTATCACTATTAGTGCAGCCTAATTCTTTGAGGTTTGCCCGCAGCTAAGGAATCCGCGGAATCTGCAGAAACTTATTCGTTTGGCTTCAGGAACCAACTGCAATGCAAGAGTTGAGGCCGAAGTCACTCGCGGCTTAAAATCAAGACAATTATCAGTGCTTTCTGCAAGGAAACTTTGGGAGATCTTGATTTTCAAGACAACGCACACAGCTTTTGGTGATGATCTTGCAACTCCATTCGACGCACGAGGATCCTGCAGGGCCCAGGGGCATCCTGAATCCACTGAAGATTTCACGTTCTAATTGCGAAGTTCACAGCGCTGGCATTGAAGATGAAGCACATCCACTGCCCCCGGGAACTTCATTTTCGTTGCAGTTCATTGTGCTTGTGTGTAACAGTTGCAAGATGATGAATCTCTCGGTGATTTATTGGTGGAGGGAGTTGAAGGTGTTGCGTGTTCACACCTAAGCAGCTTCGTTTGGGATGATCTGGATACCTCCAAATCATCCGTTAAATCCTAATTGCATCGTTGAGAACTGTGAGCACGATTAGCGAGTGTAATTGTGTCATAAAAACGTGCTTTTTGGAGGTCTATCGGAAATTTATTCATAAAGGGCTTTGTGCGTGATGTTCGCTTTGTTTCCCCCAACATGAAGATGACAGTTGTTGTTGCAGTCCATTGGAGGAGAGAAAAGAGATCGGTTCTCGTCTTGTGGATCGTGGATCGTGGGGACAATGAACTGGTGAGTGCTTGGAAAGACTCGCGTCTTCGGGAGATTTCGGTTGTTGAAGTGAAAAATCAGAATGACAGATTTCCCCCCAGATTGAATTCAAGTCCAGAATTGCAGACAATACCCCGGCTGAATGCTTTGGTGCATGGGAGGAGAGAACGCCTCGGATGTCAGGGTTGTCCGTTGTTGATATGTATCGAGCCGGTGGGTATTGTGCACGCTGGATGAGAGCTCATCAATCCCGTGATACCGAGAGCCTCACAAAGCGACGCCGCGTATCAATGGACTCGAGCTGAATGCCGATAACGTTTCCCTTTCTCTGATTTGGCTTGATGAATTAAAAACGTGTCATTCCACAAATGATAATATTCTAGTAATTGCTCTGCAGTCTGACGACTGAAAGGGCCGCGTGGATTGATAGATTTGGGTTGGTGTGGAGTTTTTTGTTGCACTGGGGTTGGATTGCCATCAATTTGATGAAACAGTTTTGGAGCTCAAAATTGCACTGAGCAGCAGACTGCATGCCTACCGGAAATTAAAATGAAAAAGCAAAACTGCGAGTGAGATGCGTTGTTAACATGCGAGACAGTTCGTGCGTATTCACATTTGCAACTGCTTTCACTTTGACCACAAAGTGTTCGAGTGGACACCAGCCCACAGATGCGACCAAACTGGTGTCCATCTCACCTTGGTAGTGAATATTCTGACAATTGAAAGAGTTCGATCCATTTTTCAGGCGTTCACAAATTTGTGAAGCAGATGCTGGCCAGCCTGAAAACTTGGATTGCACGGCGGGACTTTTGCCATTTGTTTGAGAACAAACAGCAAGTGTGAGGTTGTGTGAATGGTGTTCTCACATTCCTGAGCATGCACACTTCAGTCACTATTGCTTCACTTCTGGTAGAAAGGAATTGTGACCTGAATTGGGAAATCCGCCAATGTGTAGATGCTCATAACCTTAGGCAAACAACGTTGTTTGATTTTGCCATTTGCCGTGACAGTCACAAGGAATTTGTGCAGAAGAGAGGTCTTTGTGCACTTCAGATTGCTTCTGCTCATTCTGTGTGGAGCCAGGTTCCGTTGCGAAGCTGATGTCGAAAGAAAACCAAAGTCCGCGGTGCAGAGGCTTTCTTCTCGCTTCAAAAGAAGTCTTTTTTTGCTTTCGTAAATTGCGGAACTCATCCACATGTACACTCTACTGACCTTCATCACAGCAGTGAGAACTGCCCACTGTCTGCGATTCTTTGGTTCTTTGACTGATCCTCCTGACCCGCAAGAGTATCACTGCGGCATCGCTTGGGTGGAGTGGCTATCTCGTGTTTGGTGCAGAATAAGTTTGTTGTGCACAACAGCCAATTAGTTGAAGTTTATCAGAGTGCTTTGTTGAGGACCCACTTCAATTGGCATTCGATGAAGAACACGGTGCTTGGCAGCATATGCAGCTCCAACTTTGCCCCCTGGACAAAACAACTCGCTGTGCAGTGCATCTCACAGGAACCACATGCGGGCACAGGTCATTGCAGGTTTGTCTTTTGTTGTTCGTTCTTTGTCGTTGTGGTCTCTGTTTCCTTCACTGCGGGCAAATCTCTTTCATTCTCTTCCACTGAGAGACTCTGCGGACTCTGTCCCTGTTTCGGTCTCTGTGATTCCGCAGAGTTGTGATTTGTTGCGCTTTCGTGTTTCGAAGATTACGAGTGTGCCTTTTCGCCTGACAGGTCTCCAATTTTTGAAGACAAATTGACAACATCTGTTTCGTTGCAAAAACAAACTTTATTCAAAACAGCAGAAACACTTCATGGTGGGGCATTTCGTTCAAATATCAAAATCACACTTCACTGATCACTCAAAAAAGTTTCAATCAGCACCTGCAGCTTCGCTGCTTCAGGAATCATAAAAGCGCGAATTGCGCAGATAACTCCTCAGCGAGACATGCACGGTGGCTGACCCAGTGGCGCCAGCGTTTTGCATCACAACAAATGTTTTTTGCCATGTAAAAAAGAGTTGCGTTCGAGTGAACCTCTGGAATAGCTGATGCGGCGTGTAAAGCGAACTTATGATCTCAGCCCAAAAAAGTTTTTTTCCCGGATTTCAAACCGCGGGTAAATCAGGCAGAAGATCCGAATCATCATCAGACTCTGCACCTGTAGCCGCGTAGTGCCGAGATCCAGATGCGTGCGGAGCCCCATCTGGAATTGCGTTATCCGTTTCAGTTTCCACAGCTTCCACTTCCTCCGCCTCCCTCTCAATCATCGCTGTGATTCGGATGCCGTGTGTCTTGAGCAGGTGAGTCCTCAGGGCCTTGGTGTCGAAGAATCTCCGTTTGCACTTGGGACACTCGATGTCCCTGAGTGCGTCGTGTTTCTCCACTTTGTGCTGGTCGCGCAGTGTCCGCACCGGGAACGTGTCTCCGCAGATGGTGCATCGAAACGGGTCCTCCTGGTTGTGTCTCTTCATGTGGATCTTGAGCGCCTCCAGTCGCGTGAAAGCCGCGTCGCATGTCGCGCATGCGTACGTCTTCTTCGCTGCAGGGACGAGGATTGTGTGCTTGAGTGCAAATGACCTTTTTGTACCTTTGAAATGAGTATCAATTGATTGTCATCCGTTTTGGACTTTTACCTTTCGCGTGAATGTGGACGTGGTAGTTGTGCAGCTTGAGTGCTCGTTGTGACGCGAACGCTTTTCGACACGGTTTGCACCAATTCGCAGACGCCTTAGAGACCATGGCTGTCTTCCTCATTCCTAAAGAGAAAGGCGAAATGAGGCAACTTGAACCAGACGCGCGTCCCTTTGTGATTTGCAATCTGATGTTCCCTTGGACTTGATAAAGAGTCTAGGGCGTGGAAATCTCAAATCAGCAGAGGGTTCTGGTCTGGTCAATTTGCATACAGGGTTTGCTGACGGATTCTTCCTTCTGTGGTATTCAAACAAAAGTTGAGTTTTGAACTGAAACCGACCTATCTTTTCTGGGCTTGTTGAAGTCGAGTTCGGCCCTTGGCTCCCCAGTGGAATGTTGTGGAAATTCAGCTTGTGTCTCTTCATGCCTGAACAACAGAAGATAAAAATTGCACAGGACAAGTCAGGGGATCATTGTGCACTCGAGGTTCTCTCTTGGTTTCTCGACACCTAAAACCTGTCCGAAGCTGCTTTGTATGTCGGGTTCAGTGGCTTATTTTCAAAGGTGATTTGGAAACCAGGCAACTCAGACTGAATATTCGGTTGAGTACCTTGAAAGGAAACACAAGTCGTCATGCAGCCTTCTTGGTCGCACTTGAAAATATGTTTGGTGGGGTGTCTGGCCTCTCTGTGCTTCTCCAGCTGGTTTGGGGTCAAAAACTTCTCGCCGCACACTTTGCATTTTCTCCACAGAATTCCAGGGTCGGCGTGGGCTCCCGGTCCCATCAGGTGCTTTTGTAAATCTGAAAAGGTGCCAAGAGTCCAGTCAAGCTGTTGCTGTTTCAATTTGCTCTAGTAGCATCAGCGTGTCTGTTCCTGCCATCACTTTTGTGTCCAGAATGTGTGAACTGGTCCCACCTCACTCCGATGGCAACATTTGAGGTCGACACGTCTTTTCCTTTGTGATGAAACACATTTCACTGGGGAAATTGTTCAAATCAGACTTGGTCTCGACGCTGAAGCCTGTGAACAGGCATGTCGGTCCTTTGGACTGATTCTGAGGAACGTCTCATTGCTGACAAGTGCTCTTGTTTGCACGTACAAACTCGCTGGCTTTGGCCCAATTTCCTCTGCCTCTGGACCAAAAAGGTCCGAATATGCAGCTGTTTCTCTCACCGTTGAGTGTGGCGAACTCTTGACTGCAGCTCGCACTGGGACAGGGCGTCGGCTCGCCGTGGTCCAGTTTGTGCTGGTCAAACAGACTCTGCGTGTAGTAGGTCGCGTCGCAGGCGCTGCACTTGAGACGCAGGTTGACTGCCTCGTCCTGCGTCGTCTTGTACTTGTGGCTGTGGTTCTCATGACGCCGCAGATCTGAAGAAACAATTCGATTTCAGTTGCAGGGTGTTTTTTTCGTCAGAGTACTCGTGAATTTGCACGAATGATGTTTTCTATGGAAGTTGGTGTCGGACGGCTCGGCGTTGTACACTTCACATTTGTTTTCATGTCGAGCTTGATCAACTCACTGGCATCATCTGCGAACAGCTTCTCGCAGTCGTCGAACGAGCAGCGGAACGGATTCTCGCCCAGGTGAAGCAACTGATGATTCTCCATCGCGGCGAGCGAGTAGAACATGGCGCCGCATTGACCACACGATTGCTTTGTCCTTTTGTTGGGACCTTGGTGAATGGTCTTGAGGTGGTCCCGGAGTGCTGAGAGCAACGAAACCAATGAGTGATAATTTCCCTTGAAACCGTTCGTAATTGGTCAGATTCGAAATGTCAATTGTGATCGACTTTTCATACCACGGCTGTTGCCGAAGGCTTGGTTGCAGTATTTCCGGGTGCATCTGTGCGGATTGACACCTTTGTGGCTAAGAAGGTGCTGTCTGTACCTCTCCTCCTTCAGGAACTTGGTCCCACAATGCGCGCACACTTTGCCACCCGCGTGACTCTTCGATTTGGTTTTCCCTGCAAGGGGACAATTTACGCATCACAACAAGCTCTTGAAGCCCATTCGCATGCTGAAGAGGTCCCTGTTCACAAAACGAAGCGGTTATGACTGGCCTTGTCATGTGATCAACTCACCAGGTTTGAGTCTGCTTTTTGCCGCGCCTTCTTCGTTCGATCGATGTTCGTGGCGTTTGTGCCGCTTACAAACTGCATCGAATTGGAATGTGTGGGATGGGTTGACGATGACATTAACGAAGATCAGAGACTAAAGAGAAAATGTGAGCGCGAATTCTGAGGCACAGTGAGGTACAGTCGAAGCTGACTGATCAAATGGTCTAAAGTTGTCTTTATCACAGACTATATTCCCTATAATCAACAGACTATATTTCAACCTTTCAGAAACCAATATTGGCCTCAGAATGCTCATGCCAAAATCCATAAAGATCAGAACAAGCAAATCCACAGGACGCATACTTGTTCATTCTTTTTGCGACCTGCCTCGTACAGTCGAAGCGGGTTGGCATTTGAAGCCTGGGACGAGGTTTGGGATCCGACACAGAGTGTGAACCAACCTTTCTCTGTGGGGAACGCGGCGTTGCAGATGTCACACGTGAACCGTCCACGCTTCTCTGTAGGCTCCTTGTGCTCCGAGAGGTGTTTCTTGAAGCTGATCTGACTGGTGAATATCATTGGGCAGTGCGGGCAGATCTTTCGGATCCTAACTCCGGGCTGAATACTCGTGCGCCACCCCACTCCTGCTCAAACATTGTCACAACAGCAGTTTTATTTTTGTGCGCTGTACTCGTGTCAGTCATATATACTTTGCTGCAAAGTTTCTTGGGCTTTCTGGGAGCATTGCACTTTACCTCCAGGATTGGATCTCTCTGAAGTGCCGGCTTTTCGAGGATTCATCTTTTCGCGGTGGGAGCTCAGATGAGTCTTGAATGTCTGCATGTCTTCACATTTTTGGTCGCACAGCGTGCAGTCGTACGTGTCCCTCTCATCTCCTGTGGTTTCGTTGTCAGCAGTGATCTCCTCCTCCTCGTTTGAATCAGCAGGAAAAATTGCACACCAATTTTCGAAGTCCTGCGCAGGCGTCCCATTTCGATCTGAAACACCACAGTGAAGGCGCTGCTTGGAACAACCGCAAATTGATAGGGACGTCCATTTGCACAGTGACCTGCTGCGGCGCCTCGGATTTTCCGATGACTTACCCTCCTGTGGGAAATCTGACAGCGCGTGTGATGCGGTTCGCAGTGGATCTGCTGTTGAATCTTGGGGTCTGGTGACAGATTGGATTGCAGCACCTGACGGCTCTGGAATTGCCGCGCTGCTTTTGTCCGCAGTGATGGTAGAAGCCGAGGAAGGCTGCGGCTTCTTTTGTGGTGGTTCATTGTTCGTTGGGTTTGGGTGTTTTGGTTGGGTTTGTTGTTGCTTATGGGCTTTTGATCGCACGGCGGGGGCGTTCTGGTGTTGGGATTGGGTGGTCTTCGGCTGCGGAGGCTGAAGTTGATCAGGATGCTTGTTTGAGGGTTTGGTCTGGTTGGGTTCAGAGAGGTTCGGCTGCTGCTTCGTGGGGTTCGGATGATTAGGTGTTTCCTTCTGGGGTTTGGTGGGTGATTCTTTGCGAAGTTGATTGGGTTCGGGTTCATTGGATTGAGGTTGAATGGGAGGTTTTGTGGGTTTCAGGAGAGGCTGGGGCTGTTTGGTTTGTTGGTGGGGTGGACGTTGAGTGGAGTGCACGATGTTGGGCAAAGGATGTTCGTTGTCGCCGGAGACGTGGGTCAGCCGTCTGCGGAACTCGCCCGAGGCGGAGCTGTAGCGATCGTTTCGGACATCGTCTGCGCTCACAGAAAAGAAAGAGAACAGTTGATCTCGGAGCTCTTTGTCGCGGATGCATTCAGTTCGCAGAAGATGGTGCTCACGTGGTGGAACATAAGATTGTCAATTTTCTGCTCACAACTGGAAGTCTTGACACACTTTGTTTGCAAAGTTGCGCGTTTGCACCTGCAGGTGCTAAATGTATGAACTTATCATCTAAAAGCCTGAATCCCTCGCCATGATTTGAGGTCTGATCTCATCGAAAGTTCTCCCGACACCAACGCCATGATACAACGCCAGCCAAGACTGTTGAGGTGTTGGTCGCTTTGCTGAGATCACGAAGGAGTGTTCAGATTCTGAACAAATGGGGTTTGATTTGCTGATACGATGCTGGTTCACACATTGAAACGTCAGGTTCGTGCATTAGATTGTTGCATGTTTGATCTGTTTCACTGAAGATGAAACTTATGCTTGTACCTGGCTGAGCGTACCCAGTGATACGAAATGTACGGTGGATGTGGAACATGTGGTTCTTCAGAAACTTCTTGGAGCCGAATTGCTGCGGGCACCTGGGACACGCAAAGGGTTTGGCTGCTGCCTTTGTGGTTTTGAAGTTCCGTGAGTATGGCGTCGGAGCTGAAAGACAAAAACAACGAGTGCTGTTGTGAATGGACACGTCACGTACAGATTGGCTCAGTTTGAGATCTACTCATTGCGATTCTGCGCATATGAATGAAAGGGACGTGTGAATTGTGGTGCTCTCGTCAGCAGCACCCCCACCTCCGTGTCATCTCAATTTTCCTGCACGTGCTTACTTGGGAATTTGCGTCGTTCCGGAGGAGAGACGTGGATTTCTTCGAGACGTGGAATCTTCGGCTCCGGCTGTGCAGAGCTGCGCGAGGCCGTCGGAGGGAGTAAGTACTCACTCGGTGCCTGTGAGTACTCGACAGACTCTTCGTCTTCGTGTATCTCCTTCACGTGACGCGTCAGGGTCTCTGCAGGTGAGACGGACGAGAAACATCAGAGACACCAAGGTTCAATGGTTCCTTCAATTTACTTGAAAAATTCTGCATTCAATGGTCAATTCAGAGGAAGTTTCGCGTGGTCTTCAACTGAGAACCCTGATGTAAAATTGAGCTTACCGTCACAAGTGAAGTTGTCGCCGCATTGGGGGCAGGTGAAGGTCGGCTGGATTCCATGCTGGCGCAGTTTGTGCGCCGTCAGGTCCGTTTGGTGCTTGAAGCGCACCTGGCAGATTCGACACGTGTAAAACTTCTTGTCACCGCGTCCGTGCTGCAGCACTTTGTGAACGTCAAGTTCGAAGTACGACTGAAACCACACGTAGCAGTCGTTGCACCTGTAGCCTTTCGGGTGGCGATTGGCTGGGGACTGCTGCTTTCTGTCACCAAGACTACCGCCTGTCTCCACAGCGACAGGAGTGGCATTTTGACCCGGGTTCTTGGTCCAGTAGGTGGTGACTTTGGTGGAGCCCTGGGTCGGGTTGGGTTTGTTTCGACCCTGCGCAGCGAGGTAGACGGAGTCACTCTCGCGAACCCTGGTGTCGGCCTCTCGTGGGGCGGGGTCGCTGCCCGCGGACAGAGTCCGAGCTCTCTTCATGGCTGCGTCAAGTTTCTGAGCCATTTGACTGCGAGTGACCTCTCCTCTGATGGCGGTCAGCTTCTCGTGGATTTGGTTCCCAATCACAACGGCTCGGATTTCATCGTCATCATCCTCTGTGGTGCGTTTGTCAGTGCTCTTCTGATCGACTTTCTGCGTGACAGGAAGCTTGTCAGTGGAAGGTCTTTGCGCTCGTTCTCGGTCTGCTTCAGCACTTTGGGGCTTTTGCGGAGAGTGGGTCTGTGGGAGGCTTGTTTTTGCCTCTGGTGGCTTGTTTTGGGGCTGTTGAGACGTTTTCGGATTTGGCGTGGAGATCTGGGTTTTGTTTTGGGGCTGTTGAGACGGTTTCGGGTTTGGCGTGGAGATCTGGGTTTTGCTTTGGGGCTGTTGAGACGGTTTCGGATTTTGCGTGGAGATCTGGGTTTTGCTTGGAGCTGGACCGGTCTTCTCTGTGGTTCGGTCCTCCCTGACCGACACGTTGACACTGGGCTCCTTTGTTGCAGGAGAATCCTTCGGTTTTGCTTGAGACACAGGCTTCTCTTTTTGCTGTGGCGCGGTCTTGGTTGCAACCGGCGCAGGTGATGTGTGCACCGGTGGCGGAGGTGCTGTGTGCACCGGTGGCGGAGGTGCTGTGTGCACCGGTGGCGCAGGTGTTGTGTGCACCGGTGGCGGAGGTGCTGTGTGCACCGGTGGCGGAGGTGCTGTGTGCACCGGTGGCGCAGGTGTTGTGTGCACCGGTGGCGCAGGTGTTGTGTGCACCGGTGGCGGAACTTCTTGCTGCGGTTTGCCTTTTGGCGGAGACACCTTCTTGGCTTCTTCGTTGAGACTTTTCAGGAGCGCGTTGTTCTTTTCCTTGACTCGAGTGATCGGAATCAACTCTTTGTTGTTCAAAACAGCTTGGACAGTTGTCTTGACAGCGATGTCTTTTGTAGCCAACGGAACTGATTGTGTTTGTTGGCCAACGGTCGACTCGAGAGGTCTGATGGGACTTTTTCGGACTTGTTCAGTTCCCGGAGCAATTCTGCTCACAGAATCCTCCTGAACCTTGCTCTGTTGGCGATTTGCTGGCGCTATGTTATCAGTGTGAACACGTGGATTGAGTGAGGATTGAGTGCACTTGCTCCTGTACATATCGTACTCGATCAACTGGTCAATAGGAATGTCCTCTCCGGGCGTGATTCGTGGCGGCTCCAGCGGGATCAGTTTCGGTGCTGGGGCCGGGGCCAAGGCCGGGAGGGGCGCCTTGGCCGGGAGCGGCGCCGGGGCCGGGGGCGGAGGTGGAGGCGGAGGCGGAGGGGGTGTCTTGGGGACAGACGACGCTGCCGGTTCTGGTGCTGGAGTTTCGTGCTCCTTGAGAAGGTCTGCCGCTTGTTGCAGCACCTCTCTGACTGGATCTACCGAAGGAGCCTGAGCGAGACGTTTGTTCGGATTTGTGGGTTTCTTCTTGCTTCGCGTCTGTGGGTTTCGTGGTTTCATCGATGATGTCGTCACTGCGGCTGTGGTCTTGCCTCTCTGAATGTCGATGATTTGCTGCACTGTCTTGACGATGTCGGTCAGAACTTGATGACGAGAAGGCAGATTGTCACCTTTGGCTCTTGATTTCCGCTCGGCGGTCGGGTGGTTTGGCTTCCGACTGCTGAACAAGACTTTGGACTCGCCACGTTTGTGCTTGTTTGCATCTGTGCCATTGTGTTGCAATGGACCAGAATCCGGTGATATTTCTTTGTGGTTGTTGTTTGATTTGATTGGATCAGCGGCAGCGGTTGACTTTCGCTCTGTCGGTCTGTCCTCTACAAGGCCACCTTCCCGACCGGCCGCCTCTGCGGTCAACGTCGGTCTCGACTCCGTGCTTGGGGAGACGGGACTCTCTCGGACACTGACAAGCTGCGCGTTGTTCGTGACGGTCACTTTGAAATCCGGAAACTTCAGCTGAGGGGCGGGAGGTTCCTGCCCTGTCAAGATTGGGCTCTGCTTCTTCTCCGCGAGTTGCAACTTCTGACGCTTCGCCTGCCACGGTGGGATCGGAGGCGATGACTTCTTCGGACTCTCAGTCGCTTGCTCACTTCCGGGAGGCTTCTTCTCCGTGGACGCTGGCCACGTGAGATTTTGAACTGTGGAGTCTGTGGAAGGTGTAATTCCAGTGAAGAACGCTGTGCACGTCGGAGGCACCACCTGGGGGGTTTCCAGTGGAGTTTCCTGTGGAGTTTCCTGTGGAGTTTCTTGCGGAGTTTCCTGCGGGGTTTCCTGCGGAGTTTCCCGAGGAGTTTCGTTGAGAGAATTCCAACCAGAAGTGGACCACAGTCTGTCGCTTCGGGTCGCGTCTGGAGTCACGAGCTGCGGATCTGTCTCGACTGACACAGCTTTGTCAGTCACGATTCTTTCGGGAATGTTGACGTGAACATCGGTGAGCCCTGGCGGTTTCTCCGCTGGCGTGGCTTGTTGCGTTTCCCTGTGTGTCTGCGTCTCCTCGCTGTGTGTGGACCTCTTGGAGGATCCCTCTCTGCTGTCTCGGCTGGTCGAAGACTTGCGTGAATGCTGACTCGTGCGGTCGGCATCTCGCTCTTTGCTGCCCGTGGACTGCGAGTCTTTGGACCTGGAGCGGGGAGACCTTGACCTCTCTGCACTGCGGGGCGACGTGGACCTTGACCTGGATGCTGACCTGGATCGAGATCTCGTTTTGTCCTTGTCGTCTGAAGATCGTCGTCGTCTTTGTTGTCTGTCCCTGTCGTACCGCCTGCGATGGTCCCATTCGTTTTTGTGATGCTTCGCGCGATCTGTTTCGTGGCATCTTTCCATGATGAATTCGTGTTGCTTACGATGGGACAGGGACTTGTAGTGGCTGTATTCTTCGCGTGAGAGGGAGTCGAGAATGACTGCTCTGGGGACAGGGAAGTTGAGGTGTCGCGGCGGGCTCTTGAGACGTCTCCAGTCTCGTGGCCCCCTCTGGTAGGTCGGGCTGCGGCTGCGTCCGGATTGCCTTCGTTCCTCGCTCCGGCTCCTGCTTCGGCGTTTCCTTTGAGGGCCGGAAGCGCGCATTTTCCTGTCGTGCTTAGTTTTGCTATTTTTGTTCAGTTTTCCACCAACTGAGGGCGAGTGCTGAAGTTCTTGCTGAAAAAGGTGACCAATTTTTTCTCTCTCTTCCTGTGGGGCATTTTCCAACAGTTCCTTGATGACGTCAGCAATCTTCCCGCCTTTGTGGACCTTGTCCAACACTTTTGTTATGATCGGGTTGGTCTGTTCCTCGGCCGGAGAATCGGGCATCGTCAGATCGATCAAACTTTCGTCATTTTCTTTCTTCACGTTGTCATTTTCGGTCATCTTGTTTTCAGACATCCTGTTGTGTTTGATGTTGGTTTCAGAAAACGACTTCTGCGCTGGGTGTTGTGTTGAGAATTTTCGTGTGGAAGTGTCGACATTTTCTGGACCCGTTTGCTTATTTGCTTCCTCTTTGTCGGCCAAAACGGGACTTTTCCCGACATTGTAAGCTGAGTGGAAAATACTGTGCATGTGATTGAATGCAGACATCTCGGAAGGGGCTGGGGTTTCTGCATCCGGAGTTTGAGGGTCCAGCCCAGAGGCCGCATCACCATTTGCGAGACCTGAAACGGTCAACAACTGTACATTTCCAACATTGCTGTCGCCTTGTTTTGTTTTGTTGACGTGTTCTTCCAGAGGGTTGTGACTCGCATCGGTCACAGAACTCAAATCTTTTGAATTGTTCGTGACTTTGTCTGGGGAAGTGTTGCTGTTGTTGGCAAGATTTGCTTCAGTGCTTGTCCTTTGAGAAGCAGTCTGATTTGCTGGGACAACGGCATTGTTTGAAGAATCTGTGGAATCCTCCGTTGGAGCCTCTTTATTTGACAAGCTCGTCGAGTGCGCAGATGTTTCTTCAGAATCTTCCGTATTGTTGTTCACTTCACTCGTTTTTGCAGCGTCAAGTTGTCTCTTCTGCCCGTCCTCCTGTCTCGACTCTTCTGTCCTTGTTGTGTCGTCAGTCTCCGACACTTGAGTGGGAACAGTTTCGTCGTCTGTGTCTATGTCCATGTCTTGGATCGTGAGATCTTTGTCGTGTTCTTTTGGGGACAAATCAGCACGGTCAGTTTTGTGCTCAAGGACTTGGTCAGTCTGAAGATTTTCAGTCTGAAGACAAACATCAGCCCCTGCAGGATCGACTTGCGTTCCACACGCAGTTTCGACAGACAAAATCGAAGCAGGCTCAGAATCTTCGCAAACATCTTGGTCAGCTGGGGCGGTGCCATCGTCTCCCTGAGCTTCTTCCGCATTGTGCAACGGAGTGCTTTCAAAGTTCAGTTCAGTGGTGACTTCCTCCTCCACAACATCCACATTTATGTCGGGCGCTTCATGAAGATCATCGGGATATGCACCGCTGGAAACTAGCGTGCATAATTGTGCTGTTGCCGAGATGATTTCAGGATGTTGGGACTGTCGTGGGGTGTCGTCAGTGACAAGCGCTTCACTCTCGCTGTTTTGCTTGGTTTGGTCTGGGTTCTCTTCGCGTGTCATGTTCGCACGTTCCTCACAATGGCCAACAGCTTCCGGGCCTTTGCTGTGGGAATCTGTCACGTCAGATGTTGTTGCTTTGACTTCTGTTGAAACCATTGCAGTGTCAGAAGTCTCCTCTTCAAACGGCGGCGCTCCCTGGCTTTCTTTATCAGCTTCCTCTTCAACCGCTTTGCCCACCAGCTCGTTGAGGAGGCGCGTTTCTCTTGGACTTTGTAGATTTCTGCCTTGCGTGGCTGCAGAAGAGACGACGTCCGCTTCACCAACATTTGAGGCCTTGTGAGAATCTGTGTCAAGGTCATTTTGTGACTCGGACTGAATTTGTGGCTCAGTTTCAACACGAGAGTCACTTTCCAGTGGAGTCCCCTGTGGATTGTCGGGTGAGGATGAAGGCACCTCACACTGTTGTACGTGTGAGTGTGCTTCAGACTGAGATCTGTCTGTGATTGAATGGCTGAGACCTTCGTTGTGGTGAGACATGGCGCTTGTGTCACTTATCCCCAAGCCTGGTGCGTTTTCCAGAACAATTTCGTCAGCCTCCTGTGTCGGAACAGGTGATGAAGTCCCAGATGCCTGAGGAGTCTGGTGTTCCTTTGGATGAACAACACTCGCAGAGGCGGTCTGCGTCGAGTCGTGTTCATCGTCGGAAAGCACGATGAGGTCCCCAACGTCCGCAGCCGACCCCTCAACACAGGACTCGACTTCAGGGTTCTCAGTTGTGACGACCTCAGTTGGCGCGGGGACTGTGCTTGGAATAATTTCTTCGAGATGATCGAGTAATTGCTGGCTAACGGCTGGGGTTGAAGGTTCCTCATCCTCACTGAACATGGTCTCCTCCCCATTTTCTGCCTCGGGGTTCACGGCGGCCTCAGGTTCCTTGGACTTATTCTGTCCCGGCGGAGGACCCACCGAGGTGAACAGCCCGGCCATGACCAACTGGTCTGCCCGGTTTGTCGGAATTTCAGGGGACAGAGGTTGGGTTTCTGTTGTGGCCGATGGACGTATCTGTGAGAAAATTTCATCAAAAGGTTTCGAGCCGTGTTTCTTGGCTGGGGACTCCTGGACCACATCCACCTCGTGGTCAGAGATTTCAATTGCTGGAGGAATGGCAATTTGAGTGGAAGCGTCTGAAGCATTCCACGTAAACTCTGGTCCTGTAACTTCCCCATCAATTTCGGTGTTTGCAACGCCCACACGTGGGGAACTCGGATTTGAACTTGTCACTATTTCATTGCTTCCCACGCCGCCACTTGGCTTCACTTCAGATTCCACCGGTTGTGCTGGGAGTGGCCTCTCCTTGTCGTTCCCTGCTTTTGTGGTCTGTGGTTTGGTCCTTTCTTGCGTGGGTGTCGCTCTGGTGACCACGAGTGTATTATTTTCAATCGCGCATTTCAGGGTAGCACGTTTCTCGGTGGCTTTCCCAGAGGTCCGGAGACCAGCCTGAACTTCGGCGCCACTGGACTGGACATGTTTCTCGCGCACTTCAGTTGCAGCGAGATTTAATGGCTCACTTCCCTTGTGGGACATGTGGTGAACGGGGTTCTTTTGGGTTTGTGCCATGTCATCAAGTGTCGCGGTGGGATGCACACGAGATGCGACGTTGTTAACTTCCTCATCAGGTTTCTCAGCATGTTCAAGTTCAAGTCTGCGTGCAGCGTTCGTCCAAATTGTCTTCAGTTTCACTGGACTCGACATCTTGTTCCAGGTGAATTTGCTGCTTCCAGCGGCAGAATCACCGTTGGTGGTTGCTGTTCCAGAGACAGGGGCCTTCGGTCGCATGATGTGCTCAAAAGCACTGTAACTGGGAGCAGATTGCACAGCATAAGGCCCAGTTGTTTCTTTGATTGGCTCACTCGAAGGCTCGGGTTCTGCGCTCTCTTTCGTTGCAGTTTCCTTTCTCACTGATTCACTGCTCGAAGTCGTCTTCGCAGCCTCTTTCCTTACAGGTTGCCTCCGAGTCGCAGGCTTCTGCGTTTCCTTCGCAGCAACTTGTGGAGTCGTGTTCGCAGCCCTCGCATTCCGAGGCTTCGCACCAAACGTGATGTGCTTTCTCATGTGCGCTTCGTGTCGCGCTTTGGTGAAAAAGTTTTGTGCGCAGAGTCGGCATTTGAATCGACTTGCGTGCACTTTGGAAAAGTGGATCTTGAGAGTTCTCTGAGTCTGGAACTCTCTGATACATTCGGTGCACTTGAATGCTCTGACCACCTGTTCAACAGCTTGCTGCTCTTTGCGAGGAACAGCGATGCTCTTCTCAGGCACAATCTGAGGAGCCATGCTTCTTTTCTCGTGGACATTCTGGAGAGAGGCCGTCCTTTCCTTCTCCTGCACATTCTGGAGAGCAACAATGCTGCCCTTTTCTTGAAAAACCGGAGGCCTTTTCGTGCTGATTTTGGTGGGCCTTTCGTGCCCAGCTAAATGTTTCTTGAGGCTACTGTCACTGCTAAAGGCTTTGAGGCAGATTCTACACTGATAAGATTTTTCAGTGAAATGAGACAGCATATGAGTCTTGAACTTAGTGATATCCCGAAATCTGGAGTCGCACTTGGGACACTGGATTTTGTTTGTGTCGTCCTCGTCACTGCTGCTCGATTCTTCGTCGTCCGGATCGTACATCTGATTGCTGCCATCCGAGTCACTGGCGTTCTCACTCAGTTCATCACTGTTCTCATCGTCTGCACTCTCGTCCTCAGAATACTCGTTCGCCTCAGACCCAGGGGATACACTGGGTGACACACTTTGTGCGGTGAACGGGTTCAAGACACCGATAGATGCTTGTGTTCCAAGGCCTCGGCGCATCTTGATCAGGTCGTACTTCGTCAGAGGGAAGCTCCCTGCAGTTCTCTCGGCTTCAAGACCGTTTCTCTCCTGTGTCTCGGAACTCTGAGACTGTGGAGCCAGAGGACACGGAGCAGCGTGTTCCGTGGGTGCAGAAGGCGTTTCTTGGTTTGGCCTCACGTCACTTACCTGTGCACTGGATTGGTCCTCCTCCCCTTCTTCTTTCTTCGCAGGCAACAACGGAACAGAAATCGTCCATCTCTGACTCTGCTCCACTGCATTGTCGGACGTCCACATGATGTCGAAAATGTTCTTGTCCTTTTCGGACGGGTTGATGGACTGCATCTCAGCCGCCTGCACCGGAAGTTCAGTTCGCTTCCTGCCGACCGTTTCCCCGACGATCTGAATGTCGTCATCGTCATCCTCCTCGGGAGCCACAGGCTGAAACTGGTCCAGCCTGACGGTGCTCTTTGCGTGCTGTTTGCTGGAAGCGGTGGCTACCATGCGAGTTCTTTTCTTCTGCCCCATCTTGTTGCTCAAACAGAAATCGTGAACCTTGGCATCACATATCCAACTGTTGTTTGCTGAAAATGAATGTTAAAATTGTCATCTCGCAGGTGGAGGCAGATTGATAGATTGTGACCAAAAACGAACATTGAACTGATCTACTTATCGTACTTCTCCGTCCTGCGTTGAGTTCCATTCATTCAATGTAATCTTGAAACAACACACAGGTGTTGTGCTTTCTTGTCCTGCATTCCCGCATGCGCTTCCATCCAAAATGCGACCTGCATGCAAAATACGAAAATCAATCATTGAGCGGCATTGGCATGGGGCTGTTGAACTTTAGTCGAACGCATAGGACTGTCAGTGTTTGCACATTGAGATAAAACCGCGACCAACTGGATAAAACTTGCTTGAGCGATGTGCTCAAGATGGTGTTGCAAGAGCAGAGTCAATGGCTTCACATAAAAAAGTGAAGTCTCGAGGACCATCATCTCACAAGCAGTCCACGTGCATTGAAGGTGAAGAAGAACAGGTGAAGTTTCGTGATCACTGCGGTCCACGAGTCCTCTTCGGGTCAGTTGTGGACAAACGCGTACGCAGATCACTCCACGTCCAGGGTTCTGTTGATCGATGTGAAGTGTCTGAAATGACCTCGTTTGTTCCTCTTCAGTTGGGTGTTCTCTTGATCTACAATGACAAATGATGAAAACATCGCTCGCGACATGTCAAGTTCGCTGGGGAAAGGTATCGTGTCGTCCAATCGCCAAGAACACATGTCATTTTGAGAGTCAACTCTTCTGATAAGCAAATTGGTATGAACGTCATTTCCAAGCACACGAAGTGCGATCTCTTGAACTTACCGCTGTGTGTTGGCTTACCGTGTCAGCTAGGAGGCTCAAGCGAACACTTGTACATCACGCACACCCTGTCTGTGGCAACTTCAACGTTTTGCTTGTGTTTTCTTTTGTGCACAACTGATCCATCCACAGCACAAACCAGGCGTGAATGAACCGCGTGCACATGTGTGGAAATTCCAAAAATATCTGTCACACCAGCGGCAAACCTGAGTTGCATGTGCCTTGCTGGGACAGTCCGTTCGAAATAGAACCATGAAACCACATCATACCCTGTGGCATTTTCTTCCTGGTGGTTTGAGCCAATTGTCGTCGCGATCAAGACTTTCTTTACCCGCGCATGCAGTGAACAAAATGTGGATAGGGAAGCTAACGCGTCTGCTGGTCGGTTTTGCGCTGATGTGGCAAAACGACGTGGCACAACGCAATTCCATGATGGAACACTGGATGACTTATTCAAAGGCCTTTGATGTGTCCCGTGCAATTCTAAATTTAGCGTGCGCATAAAGCTGGCTTCTGAAAAGGCCTTTTCAGTGAACAGTAGAATTGTTACACACATTGATCTTTGTCTGAAGTGACCAGGATGCGTTGGCCTTTGTCCTCACAACCCCACAAAAGACAAACGTTGAGATCAAGCAATTAGACCAGCTCGTGAACACCGTGCTGGGTTTATTTCCAGACTATTGAAGACAAAAAACACTTTTCTGCTGTTAGCAACTGCACACGAAGCTAGCATCAGTATCTTCCATCATATCTGGTCAAACCTTATCTCCACTTCTTTGGTTTCATGTGGAGTATACTGTAATTGAAATCTGCTTTTGTGAGTCAGGGAGAGGAGCAGGCCAAATGGAGAAACTTTCATCTCTTCTGCCAGCTCCAGATAATCCCAAGTGAAAGGTCTGTTTCTTTGCCTTTCTTGTGAAGGGGAAAATGTTTTGCCTGAAATGCTGACTGTGATTCTTGTGTTTGCTTCATGTGGGTTCACTGCAGGTGTGAGAGAGTGGCGCCAATTCCAACACATAACCTGCTGGTGAAATGTTGTGAGATCCATTTGTGGCTTCTGCAGCAAAACCCAGATTTCCCTTCCCCATCAGAAGAATCCAGAATTATCTAATGTGGTTTTGCCCAATTCCAGCACTGCAAGTTTCAAAAGATCTCTTTAATTCAGAGAAATGTGTGTGCTCATGTGGACTTGCGCAAAGCTGGTCAGGGGTCCTTTGCTGTTTGTGTGTTGTGATCCATATTGATCAGCCAATGGGGTCTGCATGTCAGAACATGTTTGTTGCTTCCATATCAACAACTTGAGAGCTGTGGAAAAGCAAGTCTCCCAGTCTGTTGCTATCATGTTCACTGAGCTGCAGGGCTCCCTTATTCATGGAGGAATGGCATGACAATGTGACAACATGGGAGTTGATGTTGTGTTCTGTTTCCCCTGCAACTTCTAAATCACCTGGGAAAGTTGGCTGCCCCTCTGACACCACAGAGGGTTGTCCGTCCCTTTCCTCTACATGCAACGACGTTGAAGCACTTATGCTACATCCATGTAGGCAAGGCATGTTACTCGTACCTTCCTTCAAACAGCAACGTCAGGCCAGGAATCCGCCAAAATCAGGCTCCAAACATCCACTTCTTTCCTGAAATGTCTTCGAAGACGTTTGGCAGGCAACACGGCTGTTCACCTCATTGAAGAGCAAACAGAGGGAATGAAGTTTTGTGTTGTGATGCTCTTGAAGCGTTGTCCTAGAAACGAGAATGTGCAATGTTTCAGCAGAGACATGTACAGTAGCGCTCAGGTCGCCTGTAAATACTCATATGAGACACAACGAACACGCCCCCACCAAGATCGAGTGTCAAGTAAACAGGATACTCGATACGTACCGGTTGTCTTGATCAATGTGTGCGACAGTCCGGATCAAAGCTTCAAAATGCCCATGCTGTTGTGTCGATTTCGATGTACGACTGTTCTTCAAGTGTATCAGACACAGGTCCCTGAGACACACATGACTCGCCCTTCACGGTGTTTGCGCACCAGCAAAAATGTCTAAGAAATTTGCTGTGACCCACTTGCTTATCTGTGTGTCCATGGCATGTGTTCAGGACATCGATCGCAAGTGATAAATATCAAATGTGTTCCAAATAGATCCAGATACGTCACGCGTCCCACTTGGTGGTGACGCCAAGTTCGATCATACATTATCCTGATCGATCGAACAATGAAGAAGAAGTTCGCACTTCAGTGTGTGTTCGTGTGCGCAAATGCTTTTTTTCTCCAAAGTTTCAAATTTCCTTTGGGAGACTGTAAAGCCGGGAAGTTTGTTGGGTTCACATGCAACTGGACGTTTTGACGTCAGCGCATTGCCAATTAATGCGTGTCTGGTTTCCGCACACTTTGCCCAATGAAGGAAAGAAGCGTTCCATGTCGGCATGTCTATTTCAAACCTGTGTGAGGAATAAATCTTCCTGTTTCCAAAGGAGTTGGGCACAAACGTAAAAGTGAATTCCGAGCACAGTGTTTCAAGCACATTTTCATTTCTTTATCACTGAACCGTGAAAAGTCACAAGCTGTTTTGTTTGGCAAAATAGATACACGGCAAAGGTAGGCCCACCAAAGCGTGACTTTTGAGACGCAGCGAGTAAACGCCGCATGCTGATCCGAGCCGTCCTCACACGCTCTCGCCGCGGGGGAATGACACTGACTATGCCATCACTTGCAAGCATGCGCGTCACTTGTTACATTGTGCGTCAAAGTTGGATCTTTGCTTCGGCATAAAATATCTCAAACTTTGTTGTCGAGAATGTTGAGCACTGGGACCAACCAGATCGAATTTCAAGTTTTTCTCCAACACAATCTGTTTGAAGAGGCGAGAACTTTTTGTGGAACATTGTGGCATCAATGTCGCTGCATTCCGTCGAGCCACACACCTCAAGTGCTCATGTGTGTGTGTGTGTGTGTGTGTGTGTGAGAGAGAGAGAGAGAGAGAGAGAGAGAGAGATGGACTGGGAGCTAAATAAACTGAACAGTTGGTTTTGCAAAATGATCCAAACAGTACCTTTTTCTGTTTGGAGAACATTTATGGTTGTTCCCCCCCCGGCAAATCACTAAACTGAACTGTAAGAGTTTCCTACAAGACCAGGAAATTAAACAGCTAATTTTGATCACCTTTTTTGTTCAAATCCTGTAAAATTAAAGTTTTGGTTGTGAAAAACTGATATTTTGCAGGGTTTGTTCAAATCTTCAAAGTTATGGTTATGAAAAGCTCAATTGTGCAGGTTTTTTGCGAAAATTTGGGCACACAATGCGTCTTGTTTTTTTTGTCGCCAGATAATATTATCCAGGTTGGCGCTACGAGGCCTGTATTTCCCACGCACTGTGTGTGGGTGTACCGAGTTTTGTTCCATTCTTTTAACCCGCGGCCAACCATTGCCGCGGGCTCAGTGCAGTCACCCGAAGTTTGTGTGTCCATAGACCCACAAACCTATGTTCTTGGTTTGTAGGGGAGGGGATGAACCAACCAATGTTCTATCCCGTGTATTCGCGACTAACTGCGTGTCGAACATGTCCAGTTCACTTCTCGGAGTGACTTGTTTTTGTCCAGCTGCGCAACATTTGTTGCATACTGGAATTCGAGAGTTCATGGCATTGGGTCTGGTAACCTGACAACATAGCCTTTTGATCTCAGCTCCAAGCACAATTGGAAGAGATTCTACTCTGTACCCTGAGTAACCACACACTCACTTCACTCTCTTTTCATCCAGGGCTTGTGGCTACTGCACCCCAGTTTCTATATTTGGGCACTATGGCTTCCTACCCATGCACCATAAATATCTTAACCTACATTCTTGACCATGGGTAGAAAAAGGTGTGTCAATGAAACCTGTACTTGTCACGTTGTCCTGTATTTTACCATTTTGTTGAGTGCGACAGATGGAATGGTCGCAGACGGAATACTGTGGGTCCTCACACCAAGTTGGTTTACCCCTGACCAGAAATACCAGGCTCAGACCAACTTGGGTTGGTTTGCTCTGTTGGTATTTTCAGCTTGGTATAAGTTGGTCAACACCCCCAACCATGTGAAAACCAACTCAAGTTGGTTTTGGGGGTGTAAACAGGTAAAAAAGAATCAGTTGTTTTCAACTTCTCGTTTCGTTTCAAATCTCGCTGCCTGATTGCCTGTTTGTGTCTGTGCAGGCCCTGCTTGAACTCTTCTGTTCCTGTGCGAGCTTTGCATTTGAAACTGCACAGTCTCGTGTACATACGAAACTCATACAAATTTCTTCAATTCAGCGAAGGTGTACGTCGAGTTTCCTGACTGGATCCTCGTTTCTGGCTGCTCTGGTGTTGTTGGTCGTTTGCAGCAAAACCCAAACAGTTGCCGTGATGTGCTTTCATTCCCTTTTCTCATTATGAAATGGTGGAGGATTTACAATGGAACAAATTGCGTTTTTCGTAAATCAGAGATGCGCGAAAGAGCGTCATCATATAGTAAAAGCCTTGTCCAAAGCAAATATGATTCAATTAAGTAAAAGCGCGGCCTGATGAAAACAGCCGGTGCGTCTGCAAATCTGGCTGCGCAGCGGCCGCAATAAACCTAAATCACCCTCCCCAGACACCAACCGGATTAATCAACATTTTGTCTGCAAAAAATGTGTGTTGTGTTTGTGTCATTCGTGAACTGGTTCTTTCGTTCTTCAGGGAGCGGTAAATTCTATGCTGTGTTCCATCGTTTGCAAAAGTTCAGTGAGGGTGGAACAACCGCGGTATGTCAAGAGGGTTGACGTGCAATTTGTTCGTTGACATGCAAACCACTGAGATGCAGTGGGATTCTCCCATTGCTGTTTGGTCTTCAACCGTACTCGTGCTTTAGATTTTACATTTCGACAGGGCGCTTTCTGTTGCTTCCAGCTGTCTCCAAATTCCACAATGGCTTCTTTCTCCAGCGTGAGCAGACCTGGAGTCCGCAATGAGTGAAACCCATCTGAGCTTTATCTGGTGCAAGCATTTTGGAAACAAGCCTGTTCAAATTGATTTACTGGGCCACTTCTTGTGTCTTTCGGGAGCAATTCGTTGTCCAATGTTTGTGGTTCAGCTGCAGGTGTTGGAAACCCGAACGCAGCAACAACCGCGGAAGAATGTCGTTTCAATGGGCAGAACCAGGTGATGTGCGGCCCCCGGGGGGCACAGCCGCAGAATGGTCAGGGAGAGCCGCGTATTTCCTTCAAGGTCACAGGGCTGTTTGATCAGATTGCAATTTGAATATTTATTGGCAAATACATCAGTAATGATCGCAGGATTGCCGTGGCCAGGACGCGTTCAGATCGGAGACGCTTTGTGTGGCACCCCCCGAAACTCATCTGTTATGAGTTACGCGAGCAGCTTGTCACAGGGCGCCCTGGATTTTATGATTTCTGTCACACACTCAGAGGACAACCTGAATGGAGCATTGGAATCAGCAGTGTTGCCGTGTTGGGTTTGGTTGAGAATGTGCTGCATGAGGGACACAGGTGGTTATCGGACTCCCGGGTTGTGCGAGTGTGTCGTTCTGCTGCACTGTGCGTTCACAGCGGACGCACGAGGCAACAGAAGAGCAAAGAGCAGTTTTATGCTGGACAGAGACATTGCGTCAGATGATCAAGAGCCATCTGTTATCCAAAAAAATATATTTTACAGATGAAGTCTCAGGTTGGACTCAGCAAGCAAGTTCGTCGCACAACCCCTGCAGTCCGAAAACTGACCGGGTTTTGCTCTTCACACAAAAGCCCCTCAGGTTCATATCTTTGAAGTTGGTCTGCAGTGTCTTTAGAAATTATCGTCAGCCCCAAGGACAGTGGCATCCTTGAAAGCTCAAACCAATGGGCAGTGGGGAACTCGAAGGAAGTTGGCTTCGAGTGAAAGACAGCTTCATTGTCCTTCATTCACTCTCCTTTTCTTGAAATGCATTTCAATGAAAATGCAGGGCACGGTGAAGGAGTGAAGAACTGTTTTTGGTAGTTCTTGGTAAAATTCGTTTGTGCCTGTCTGTCTGTGTGTCCTTGTCTCTTCGGTCTCTCTCCACCCTCTCTTCCATTCTCTCTCTTGCCTCTCTGCCTGCTCTGTGTCTCTGCTTGTCATGTCTCTCCGAGTATCTCTGTCTCTCTGCGTCTCCTGCCCTGGCTCTCGGAGGCACTGTTTTCCGAACGGGTTTGACATTGAATTGAGCTTAATTCAGGCGCATTCGAACTGTCACCAACACGATGAGTGAGTGATGATCCGTGAACTCTGCATATCGATATTCGCGTTTACTCACCACACGGCTGATCGAACAGAAATCGCAGGATCATTGGTGAAAACCTGGTTGAAAAAGCTTTGAGTACAAACAACTGGCGAATTTCGGTTTTGAACCGTAACAGTTTGTCGTACATTCCCGTTTGTTCAATTTGTTACCTTTTTATTGATAAAGTGCATTTGGAAATTAAATGATGGTCGCCATTTGGTAATCGTTCTCGTCGTATTAGGGTTGCTTTGATGGTCGCTCGGATTCATACTCCCGATTCGACTGCGGACAAAATTCTCATTGACCGAAACTATATCCAGCCCTAATAGATCCATGCATAATTGATAGGAACCGTTTCCCTTGTTTGAGCATTTCTACCTTGCTAAAAGCATATGCGCAGCTTACTCAGCATTCATGATTTAGCAAAGCAAACCAACGCTTTCACAGGCAAGTGGGATGGGTCGATGAACAAAATGGAATTTATCATTTGCACTGTTGTAGTTGTTGTTGTCGGCAAAGGGGTTGTTTTTTGTTGCAGATGAGTTTTTGGCTCAGGTACCAAGTGTTGAGTGTCACCAAGGGCTCAGCACTTTTCCTCGAATACGAAGTGCTTCATGAACTGGAATACCCTGGGTGGAAAGTTGCCTCATGAAACAAGAACACAGAACCGCGCAGACACATTCTGAGTTGCACGTTGTCCAACAGCAAATCTGCAGCTTTTCCAAACAGACCCGCAACATTGCGATTCTTTAGACTCACGCACGCCCGCGCAGAGCACACACACACACACACACACACACACACACACACACACAGATGACAAGTTTTCTGACAGGCAAAATCCCAAATTTTGAAAACGGGAAGGGGCGGGGGCGGGGTCAATCTGCATAATATTTCTCCCGAATCCTTGCGGATTTTCAGACCTGAATATCGTACAGTTCCGTGCAGAAAAAGCGTCGATCTTCAAAATTCGAACGAAAATTTAAGCTGTATGGGCTTTGACGTCGGGACACGTGAATGTTGCGTCACTCATGCTCAGCTGCACTCGCAGCCCAAGGTGTGTCGTGCGTTTCAGAAGGTGAAACGGCCAGTGTAACAAGAGGTATGCAAGTGTGTGTGTGTGTGTGTGTACGCACTTGTGTGTTAGCATGTCTGTCTCTGTCTGAATTGCGTCGCCGCACCACTTTGCCTGCATATTCCGTTCCGGAAGGAAGAAGGGTGAAAGTCTCCTTTGTTCAGAGCTCGCCGTCTCGGGGGAAGCTGAACGTAATTTAGCAGACAAGCCAACTCATTAGAAAATGTCCACAAAAAGCACACGATGGCTTCTTTAAAGCCGTCCAATCTTCAGGATGTACGCGGTAAGAGCCATCGAAAGTGTTCCCTGTCATTCCTGCCATTTTCCGTGCATGCCGATCCATCGCAGTTGGTTGCGAGCTCTCTCTTGTGTCCCAAATTGAGAATGTATAAGACAGAGCATTGCGCTCTGAGTCATTGCACTAGCACTCGAGACATGGCTGAGATGCATCTCAGCCTGCAAACAGAAGGTCTGCGAGGTCCGCTCCACTCCGCTGAGCATGGTAGCAGGGCCCCGAACTTCTGGTGCATGCCCATCGTCCTTTTCATATTCTCTGGATGGCCCCAAGGTTTGCTTGCTAGTATGGAATAACATGCCTCAAGGTAAGGAGTTGATCTGCTCTATGTCTGGCTATGCGGCAAAGGATGCGGGAGGATGAGGAATACGGAAGGTGGGTGATGAAACGAAATACCACCTGGATCTGACATGCCTGTACGGCATGGAGAACTTTCAGCTCTCCCCAGTTCGCTAACTGGAAAGATAATGGTGTGTGTGTGGGATCATGTCGGACCACCCCAACTCAGTAAAGCGTGATACTGCGGGAAAGATTAGCACCCGTTAGGATCAGCTGGAGAAAGGTATTGACGTTGGGTGTGGGAACGGTCCCCTCGGGTTCTGTATCCATTATGGAGAGTGTGATCCGAACCACGAGAGCCCTTCTCTCAGATGTACGGTCCACACTGTACTGTGCGTGACCATTAGGTACTCACATTGTAGAGGATTCATTCCATCGAGGCAGATGCTCCTGCAGTGTACATAGCCAGGGCCGTTCCACCCTGCTAGGGAAAGGAATGACCCTGCGTTGATGTGCATTTCCCTCCATCGCCCATTTGCATAAAAGTGATGTAATGATGCTAGCATCAGAACTTGGACAGAAGTACGCCACTCAAAGTTATCCTAGTCAAGGCACCCCAATTTGCAAGTTGCACGGCCCAAGCATAAAACCTCGCAAGGAAGATAGTTCACAAATAGCACTCAAATGATCCAAGCCGGTGAGAGTTGGTGTCCGGATTTGGGAACAAATTATTTTGTGTGGTTCTCAGTTCGACTCCGGTGGGGAATGATTTATTTGGCCTTTGGGGGCGATGACTTTGACTTTAAAAAGATGTGACTTTCACCCTTTAATTGTCTCTGTTGCTGCCACAGGAGTGGCATTAATAGAAAAAGATTGAAGGCGAACATGCATTTTACGTCCTCCGGGGAGACTCAGCTCGTGTGTTCCTTCCGGCCCTCGGCGCTTCTGGGACTGACCGCATCTGTGTTTTGGCACTTTCTGTCCAGACCACAACAGCTGCAAGTTATCTTGTCGTTTGCGATTTGAGCTGAAGTTTGGAGAGAGATGAACGCAGTGTTTTTCCTTTCGCTGTGCGGCGTTTCTGCGCGGGCTTTGACGCGTCCCACTTGAAAAGAAGATACTGCGCAGTTTATTAAAACACGGTCCCTCTCCAATGAGGTGGACGTGTTTTGATAAATAGCCCGCCGCAGTGTTTGGGCGGGCAGCACGAAGAGTTATTGAACGGAGGATGGGACTGGGCACCCAGGGGGACGGGGCAGGATTGCGACAGAGATTGTTGTCTCACGCTCCCAACACGTGGTGCTCCCACAGGTGATTAAACCCTGACAGCCAAGGACACGCCACAAACAGAGCGGCGTGTTGGGGACTCCAGGACCAACCAGACTCTACAACGTATCTGGCAGCTATTTCCTGCACTTTGTTGAGGCTGAGTGGGCGCAAACCAACAGCAGATAATGATTACTTCTGACTACTTAATTTGAGATTGAGTGAAGGATGCCGCTTCTTGATCTCGACGGCGTTTTGCCTGAACCCGAACTTCCAAGCTCCTGAGAGACAAGCAACAAACGAGCTCATCAGCAGCATGGCTGTCCGTCTCTGATCATCTGTCCGGATCTCCAGCCAAGTGAGCAAAAGCGAACTTCTTTTCGAAACAAGAGCTTGCATTTCTTGGATTTCGAACCTCATCGTTCAGTCGTGACCCCACATTTGACTGAATGAAAGACGCGAATGTGACCATCGTGTGCCATATCTTGTCCACTCTGACGAATTCGCAGTCTTCAATGCGACCACCCTCAGACGTTTTCCCCAGGCAGCCTGGAAAGCCTTTTGCCTGCTAACTGCTGGTGTTGATAACCTTCGAGATACGTCACGAACCACGGACAAGGCGGACGCCGCATATTTATGACACATCAGCCTTCATGAGCGGACTGCCCGCAGACCTCCTCGTGGAGGCTGATCTCTGGTCACCGAGGGGGTCGCAAGATGAAGTCACGCTCCTGCTTTGAATCGACAATGTGGATAAACTGCTGAGTGAGGTCCCGTCCTCGCGTGATATATATATCGTGACGCCGACACAGAGCGTTTGTGCTTCGACAGGTTCGTTTTGGACAGTTGGACGCGCTGTGATGGGTCTGTGTGTTGACCGACTTTGCAGCTTCTGTGAACAGATTTTGACAAAGAGTTTCATTCATGCACATCACAACGCTGACAAATTGGCATAAAACTCGAAGTACCCAAGATCAGCTGTCTGAATTGGTATTTGAACGACTTGGACTGCGTGATTCGAGCTGAAGCAGGCGGGAACCTCAACACAGACGGACGCAGCTGCGGAACGGCCCTGGATCGCGGAGTGGCCTCGGCTAACGGGACACAGTGGAGCGCAACCAGTAATTGCGCGCGCAGACCTGACGTCTCTCCGTCGGGATGTTTGCAGTGGTGATAAAACGAAATCACGCGTTGAGGAAATTGCAACAGGAAAGTTGTAAAAAAGTGATGCGGGTGGCTATTGTCGGTAAGGCTTGATTAATCTGCCACACGAGGAATAAATTTTTTTTGATGCAATCTTTCGCAATATGTTGGGAATGCGTCCGAAGAAGATTGCTAATTCTATGTTGGATTGAATCTGCCTTTTGCGCCCGTGATATTAAGTCTTACGAGAGCTAAGCAAACATGATAAATTCTGTTCTAATCACCTCGGCTCATGTCAAGAGAACCGCAGCGAGACAAGCCAAATTACTGAGTCGCAGAACTTCGGCGCAAGCAGCTGAAGAAACGCACCATACTCACATCTTTCAAGCATATCATTTTTGGCACAATTATTAGAATTAGCGTGCAGCTTCACGTGGTGAGGAGACGCGGGAGACGCGAGGTTCGCACAAAAAGACGCGCCGGGAAGCGCAGCTCACAGAACTGCGTGACCTTTCTCTCTTCTTGAAAATGTCGACATGATTTTTTGTGAAGTCACTCTTGAATAACTTTCTCTTTGAAACAAAGGGAACACTCTGTTCGTGTGTGAACACACCCCTTGCATGTTTGAAAAGTCTGTATCGGCATCTGAGCTTCTGTGCGTTCGTGGTAATGTGACTTGAGCAGACTGTAGGAATCCCTTCTGTTCTCAGGACTGAAATCATCTTATCTTCCCGTGACCATCAAGGACCGAGAAGGTTCCGAATCGATGCCGAGTGGAACAGGGTCGAACAAAGACGAGTTCATTTCATGGGAAGACAGTAAACGTCAGATGAAGGCATTGCGGTCGGGTTTATCAGTGTCTCGAGACATGATACACACGGTTATGATCCCTGTTGCTCGGATCCGATTTGCTTCCCGCTGATCTATGGCGCTCGGCGGGACTCGCGAAGCCGACAGAGTCTAACAGCTTCGACATCCGCACTGTCTGCGTACACGCACTTTATCTGCTGCTACAGTCTCGAGATTTGTTTCTCATATGCGGAAGCTTCAGTAGAACAGCTTAATTTTGCAGCTCTGCACATATTTATGGCTTCTTTCTTTGCTTCTTTTGAAGGATATAGAGATCAGTGGTTGAGAGTCGCTGAGGAGTTGGTCGGCTGCACCTGGGACGCAATCAGCTGAGGACGCGCAGGTACTGTGCGCTGACGTGAATTGATAGTTGCGGCGTTTCCTTTTGTCCCTTTTCTCGAGCCACATCTGTAGCTTGACCTTTTGGAGAAAAGTGTGTTCAGAGCTTTGTGGGAAAATGAAGAACAAACAGCTCAATTTTCGAGACGGTTTCATCAAGAAAATTTGATCTGGACTGGTGAGCCTTCGGCAACTGGAATTGATTCGGGGAGGTCAGTGGAGGCACACGGCGCGATCGTGTTCGTGTCAGACCTGGTAAAGACATCGGGGTCCGTTTGATTCGATCCGCCGAACTGCAGAACGAGGTGCGTCTTTCGGATGATCGAACCGAAGGGCCGTTTTCATCAGAGTGGCTGATCGGAATCAGCTGACTCAGACTCAGTCACTGTTTTCGTGGGTTGATCTGTGTGTCCTGAGTGTGAGGAAAAGGCTGGTACGGTCGTTGGTAAGCAGCGGGTTCGACGCAGCATTGAAGTTTCAATACTCCTACAAAGTTTCAATGCAGACGTTTGCACGTTTCTCGCCGTGATACTCAGGGTTTCAGCTCACAAAGCGACTTGCTCAAGGATGTTAGTGCTGCGATAGAGAAGAGCCCCCCACTATGGGGCAGAGATAATGAGGGCGGGAAGGCCTCTGATTGGTCTAGAATTCAAAATCCAGCCCTCTGATTGGTCCAGAGGCCAAGTGCCCCA
>JAAUXT010027024.1_pt1 | contig 32588 bp, 32 predicted proteins | sample 7278171 | NCBI WGS metagenome assembly JAAUXT01 (sample SAMN14350112, study PRJNA611818) | marine sediment metagenome | isolation source: surface marine sediment (1.8m) | place: French Polynesia: Moorea | collected 2018-08
TACGAGGCCCGTCAATTAAGAAACCGTTTTTCATCCGGTATGACAACAGGATTGCTCACATGATCACCAAAACTGCACAGGCACAAGACCAATCACCCATCAGCTTGCAAGCAAATTGTCAAATATTTTAGAATTTACTATCATAGTTCATTTTAAGTCCAAAATTGTACTGGTTTTCCTTATGTGGCTGTCAACTGTTAATAGTTAACAGGATAAATTCAATGCAACTCAGTGCACAATCAATAGTCATAAGTAAAATGATACTATTTTTTGCTAAATTATTGAGTCTACAGGGAAAACCAAATTTGACTGAAAGCTGTTCCAAAATGAAGTTATGCAAGTCTAGATTGTACACAAAACTTTTCAGGGTAATCCATGAAGGTTTGGGGTCCTACCGGATGAGAAACGGTTTCATAATTGACGGGCCTCGTACATTTGCTCCTGTGTACATTTGTTAATCTTTTTTATTTATCACGAGACGTGTTGGTTTTGTTTCCGTTGCAAAAACTTGAACTGCACGACTGAACATTTCATTCTGTGCTGCCCATTTTGTAAACTTTGCAAAATAAAGTACAAAAAGAGCTACATTTGTTCACTCTTGTTGTCCGCGGACGATGCGACACGCACAAAACGACGACAAAAGGGCACTTGTCTTGCGACAAAATTTGGTCTCACGCAACAGCCGCGCGCTTCACGTCAACTCCTGAGACACAGCAACTCGCCACCACCTACACGCAGCGGTGAAAATGAGTTCATGGCCTCTTGGTTGCAGCTCCACAAATAGGTTCGACGAGAAGTTTCACTTCATTTCCGCCCGTGAAGACTCAGAAAAAAGAAGCCGCACGTGTTACGCTACCGCGCTCACAATCAATCACAAACATTAACTCAGCTCAACAAGTCTTCTAATGCCATTGGCATCAGGTCTGCAGTTCAATGCAAAACGGTCTGGAGAAAGGAAAGCACAAAATCCTGCTTGTGCGGCACCTTCAGTTCAACCTGCATGCAAGAGAGAACCACGTCCGCAAAATGCAGTAACTTGGGGAACAGAAAGGTCATGATGACAACTTTTAATTCTTGTGTGACCACGACATGTGCAAAACTTCCGCTCATAATCGATGGAAACGTGATCTTGATCACAAACTGCTCGTGCACAAGGCAGTCCAAACTTCGTGGCGAGAGTAAACGTATAATTTTCGAAATGGCCGGGGGGCACGGAAAAGTCATGGGAATTCATTCTGTGTCGTGAAGGTCAGACAAATGACAACAGAAAGAAACGGAAGAGCAAACGACTTCTTTCGAGAGTGAAAAAACCGACAGCTTGACACACACATACACACACGCACACACACGCACACACACACGCACACACACACACACACACACACACACACACACACACATGCACACCGACATCCATCAATCATACAGGGATCCTTCGTGTTACAATTTGACCTTTTCTTGTGAAAATAGAATACAGATTCTGTGTGTCTCACTACGATTTCTGCGAACAGCTCTGCAGGGCCCACCTCATGTGCAAATCGCGCCTCGCTGCATTTACTCGCACCAGAACGTTTCGCAAGGGTCTTGGCTCTCACGGTTCCATTGGAAGAACATCGCCGTTCACGAATTTGATGAGGGAGAGAACATTTGTGTTCTTTGTTTGGCCCTGTTTGAACGGACAGCGGTTGTGGAACCTGCTGACAGGCTGCATCTGATCAACTAATTGTCGAAACAAGCCGTTGTGCCTGACTCACGAACGTGTTTACGTCGCAACACAGGAATATTTCACACCTGAGTCAGGATTCCAAACACAAGCATGCACCTTCAGGAGATAAGTCCCAGTCCAAAAACACTGAACTTTGACTCTACGAAGTTTTCAAGTGTAACCTTCGAGTTCTCGGGGTGAAAAGCAGGAGGCCAAAGTTTCATATCTAAACGCACTCGTCAGAAGAAACCTTCAAATAAAAATTTTCTTTCGTCAAGGAAAACTCGCCCAGGCCAAGCAGACTGCAGCTGACCCGTGAGTGTCCACAGCATTCATGTGTGGGATGAGCATTTCAACAATCGTCGGACACCGTGGCATCAGCACCACGACTGAAGCGAACAAAGTAACCACAAACTCTTGCACTTTTTGACAAATCCGATATCTGCACGTGGCTACCCGTGTTCGCACGGCAAAACAATGGAAAATCGAAAGGAACGACCAGCATCGTGCTAATTTCAGGTGATAACTTTTTCACGAGAACGTCTGAAGTATATGGCTGCTCTTCCGTGAGAACACGGACTGTTGGTCGAACACGCTCCGCGGACACTTTGCGAAGAGCTTTGACCTTCATGCGCACCTGCAGCCCCTCAATTTGTTGTACTCATTTCACAATGAACTCGCAATTGTGTGTACGAACTTCTGCAAGTTTCACTCAGGTCACCTTGGAGTCAAACCCCAAAACGCAAAGCAAGAACGAGGGACAAAAAACGTCGGCCGAGTCCACGGGTCTTTCCATTTTCTTGGTCAAAAGTTTGGACCCTTTGCAATGGTTGGCACGACCAACAAAATATTGCTTCAATTTCGTGCACATGCATGGACTGCGTTGTCCACCCTCTTCTCCAAGAAAGGTGGCGTCCGTCCGTTTGACTGACAAAAACTCGATCAGCACAGATGTCCATGAACAAGTCTGAGGCGGCACCCTGCAGTCAAATCATTACGAGGCTAAGCGAATAAACGTTCAGAACATATAACAACAGAGTTGTGCTGCTTCGACCGGTGCATGGGCTTCCGAGCGTGGACTGCCTCATGCAGAATCTGCGACGACACAAACAGTCTTCTCGTCACAAGGAAAACAGTGACAAAGCTGCGCCGTCGTTATGAAACACAGGAACAACACTTGCAAAACGATGCACACGGTTTCAACAATCTCCAACAAAGGTTCAAAGAACTTTCACACTGAGGTGAGAGGTAAAAGTGAAATTGTTCTCAAGGCAATAATACTCTGATAAGACCCTGGGGGACCTCCTTTACTTTGTTTGCTTACAAATCGTTGTGAAAATCCATCATACCATTGATACGCACGCACATATCCTATGGACTACAGTCCTCAAACTAAAGTATCTCCACATAAGTGCACTCCACGGCAGCTGACAAACGCCACAGGAATTTCACTGTTGAGAATACAACAATGTCCAAGTCAGTTTCTGCATCAGACGGGCACAACAGCAACGAACAGAGATCAGGACTGTCCGTGCAGAAGCCTTGAACTTCTCAGTGGAGAAATCCACACAAATCTAATCGCAATGTGTTTTTCGTTCTGCAATTTTGTTGACTTGTCAACAAGAACACCGGCCGGAGAGCACACGGACCGTGCTGTGGCCACAGCAGACCCTATGGTGGCGGTACGAGTCTTGCCAAATTCTGAGTAGACACATGCAACCACTCTCTTTGGAATGCAAAAAAAGTTTCTCCAGGTTCTGGTGCTTCTTTACCCTCAAGTGTCCTTTTCAACTTTGATGTGGGGATCACTGATATCTTTTGACTACGAACCCCTCTTTTCCTTCCGTATTTTGGGACGGGTGCGTGCATTTAACTCGGGTTGGGGTTTGGGTGGACGTTATCCACTCATTTCGGCATTTTTGGCGGGGGGCGGGGGATCATTCCAAAGAATCCTGACTGCAAAACACGCATGAACCAATAAAGATGCAAAGAGCTCGGCGCGTGTAGCTCTTCTCTTGGCGCAGTTCTACCTTGTGACGCTTCAACGTCAACGTCAAGGCATTGTCCTGAATGTGCATGTGACTGAATCAGCTTCTCGCAAGCCAAATGAGAAAGTGTCGCGCGTCGACCGAGACGAACCAGAGCTCTTAACTTTCTGCAGGCTTATGCTTGTGAAAGGCAAAGAGAAAGTGGTGCCAAGGAGTGCCCATGTTTCCAAGGCGAGTAAGAAGAAAATTTCAAACAATTGATCAAGCGAACCTTTGAGTTTGATCTTCATTTTTAATTAAGCGTACCTTGACAGCAAGCAGAGTTACTTGATCAATTTGAGGTGTTGTCATTTTCATCGTGGAACATCGCTTCCTCCTTGATAATGAAGATTTATGATCAATTATTTGTCCATCAGGAAAAGTTTACGATTGATAAGACAAGACATCAAAGGGGATCTGATCAGTCAAGTTTTTCTGCTGCGTTGTGCGAACCTTTCCGTCCTCCAATGATCTTTTCTTCAAGTGAAAGATTCTTCGCGATCATTGTGACCAGACAACACACAGATAAAATGCAAGAGATGCACAATTTTGTTGCAACGATGATTCGATCCGATGTTGTAAGTGCGTCAATGTCCGAATGCAAAAATGTGAAAGCCACAGAAACACAATTGTGAAAAACGTTCCACGAATCAGACTCACGCACGAGAACAATAAGTGATTGACAACTCTAAAAGTTGTACAATCGCGACACTTGACGCAATCAGATCACCTCCCCTGAAAAACGCCGTGAGAAGCCTGAGAGTAATTGAATTATCACCACTTGTGCCTGTGGTCAAATCAACTGTTGATTCAATTCTTCAGGTGGCAATTGAAAACTCTGTTGGAGGCTGGTCAGCAAATGGGCCTCTGTCGTGCAGAAGCAAATAAATTCTTTCGAGGGACGCAGAGGCACAACATCGGAGCTGCAGACATTTTGCAATTTCCGCAGAACCATCAAAGGAAGTTCCACCAACTTGAATCGCTTTCTGCAACTTCGTTCTCACACTTTCCTGAACTTCACTTCACAACACCACAGAGAGATCCACAAAACTCGTGTCATTCGCTCAGCGGGAAGAGCATTTTGAAAATGCAATCTTGCGTGTTGCCCTCTGTGAAGCATTTCGCAAAAATCACAATGACAGCAATGTTATCCTGCAGAGGAAATTGCTTTTCTGAAGCGAACTTTTCGTGTCCTGAGACATTTTTCTCCACTGAACAAAGAAGCCTCGTCTGAAAACATCTGACACTCGAGTCATTTGTGGATCTTATTGTGCGTCTGCACAACTGAGATGACGGAGGTGGACTCTTTGGAAGCTCCACTCGCACCGAGATGGGAACGCGTGCATTGGTCTGCTCTCACACGTCCGCTCCGCAGGGACCAAAGACGTGTAAAACCAAATATATCCTGATCGCACAATGATTCAAATTTCGGGTTTGAAACAAGACAAAGAACCAACTCACTGACCTGGCTGAACTGGTCGTGGAAGAAGCGCACTTTGACGACAGGTCCGGTGTGTGTCCACAGCCTCACCGCCCGCAGGTACGGCTTCAGAGCGAGACGGAGGGACGCCCACGTGGCGAGCGGGGCGGGGCTCCCCTCGGCGGGGTTCCCCAGCAGCGCCGGAATCTCCTTCTCGGCCAACCCAAACCGCGCAACCTCGATCAGACACAGCAACTGGAACAGCACAAGATTCGAACGGTTAAAAAAATCACCTTTGCGGAAAGTTGAGAATCCAAGAGATGACCAGACCGAACATCTCTATTCAAAAGTCTTCAGCTTGTCTGACTGCTGTTCACGAGCGCCAGAAAGAAAACAACGTCATGTGTCCTTTCCAGGGTCCTGGGTGCAACGCAAGAGCAAACAGTGGGCTCACTTTTGTCAGGCACTTGGACTCATCCTCAGCAACGAGTCTGTCCAGAATCTGGCCGATGAGCCCTTCCAGAGACTGCGGGAGCTTCTTCACTTTCTTCGTGAGAGTTGCGAAGTCACCGAAGACCCGGAGGTCCTCGCAGGCCATGCTGAGCCAGAGCGGGAGCGCGGCGCCCTGGTGCTCCGTCAGAAGACGCATCTGCTCCTCGTCCAGTTTCTGTAAAAAATATGGGTGGATGGAGATTTCACACGAGAACCCGACAACTGTTTTTGCGGAGCCAACTCAGATCTTTTATTTGGTGTCTGATTTATGTGTCCGCACTTCTTGCTTACCTTGTTGTAGGCGCCCAGGTAATGCTGCGCTATCTGCTGTCGGGTTCGCACGTCCACCTCGCGCAGCTGCAGCTCAGTGGGACGCGCGATCTTGACGCGGTCGAGCGTGACGGGGTGCTTTTCGCTCACGCTCGTCAGCGCGTACACGCCGCGAGGGAAGGCGGGCGGCAGCCACGCGAGGTGGTGCCGCGCGTCCTTCGTGTCCAGCTGCGCGGGTAAGAGGCAAGAGGTTTGAACTTCAGAGCGAGTCAAAAACTGCAAAAGCCACGCCCCACCCGTGCCCGCCCCGATGAACAAATCTCTTGTTTGACTGATCTTTTCTTCTCCTCGTTTGTGCAACATCATTTGTTGGCGCCTCGTGTTTGTTCACGCAAGACGAGCAAAACTGCTCACTTCTGCCAACTCGTCGATGACAAGGACCACGTTTCCGTTTTTACTTCCAGCTTCCCTCAGAACATCCTTCCACAAAGCGCTCAGGTCCTGCTCCGATTTGCTCTCCAAATTCTTCAGACGGTCTGAAACAAAAAAGACTCGCAATCACAAATTGACGAAATCATCTCACTTTCAACATCGTTGAGAAAATGAACTGGTGCGGTAAGTTGCACTGTTTGAATTACGATTCACGAGAAATCACATGATGAGTCGCACCGTCGCCGTCGTCTGCCACAAACGTGATGAGTCTCTGGTAAAGTTTGTGAAGCGACGAGCTCGATGGAGTGCAGCCGATGTAATGGTACAGCGTTCTGTGACCTTCCTGAAAGAATTCGTGAACAGATGCTGAAAATGCGTCAATCACGAACTTGGAAGCAGACGGCACTTTGATGCTTTTGGTGCAAACCATGTAGGGCAGAAACGTACTTGTTTCGCTCTCTTGGCGCACGACGCCAGAAGAGCCGATTTGCCGATGCCAGGTTTGCCGCTGACACACAGAAGCGGAACATCGGAATCCTCACAACCGAACCTTTCACGGACTGAATGAGAATAACAACGCCAAAAATAAATTGCACATTTCCAAAATGAATTTTGCAGACACTTGAGGCACAAGAAGTTCACCTTCTTTCTCGCTCCTTTCCACGTACGCTGGATCTCTGCACGTCGCTCGGTCAACTGCAAAAAGGGAAAATACTCTCACAATAAAGCAACACACGACATCGATCAAAATCGAGAAATTCTGTTCAAGAAAAGCGCGTATCGAGATGTAGAACTCAAAACGAACACGCAAGGGTCGGCAAGTGGACGTCTCTCCCGTTGATAAAACTGAGAAGCAAATCCACTTCTTCGTCTCGACCGAGTAGCAGCTGCGACTGCAACTGCATGAACCTTTCGTGCGCGGTGTTTTCTGCAAATGTCCAAACAACGGTCATTGTTCGCTGATCCTTGATTGGATGACCTCATGACTCTCAACCTCAGCTCGGGCGAGCAGTGACAGCAAAGTATCTTTCAACGCCAACCTTCTTCATTTTCATTGACTTCCTCGGGGTTATCTGATCTCGGGTAGCTCCTCTCGATGGCCGTCTTCAGGAAGTTCAGCACATTGTCGCTGAAGCCGTTGAAGTCTCCGAGCTGCACTCTGCGCCGACCCGTGGACTCGTCCACACCCAACACTCGACACGTGTACTCGTAAACTTGCGAAGGAAACCGCGAACTCAGCTTCTGCTTCAGTCTCTGTTCAAACAGATCGGGAGTGCTTGACAATTTTCTCGCAATCATGAGCAACGCACCTCGTTCGTGACATTGCACGTCAAGCATACAGAAGCTCAAAATGCACACAGATCCCCTTTTCTATTGCATCTGAAAGCTCCAGTGAAAAAGTGAAAAGAGCTTTGAACTCAGGCGCGTCGCAAACACATGTGGCCATTCTTGTTTTTCACCTTTTCACGCGTGTGCTGTTTGCGGGCACACACACACTGCTGACATAAGGGAAGTATCTCACCGTCAACTGTTGTCCAGCGTACGGGTCAGCGTCGACAAACTTGGTCCTCTGATCATCAGGAATGTCCTTCACAAAACCCGAATCTCTCAAGAAAAACGCCGCGTTTGGATTTCTGGTTCTGAAAGTGACAACACACACATGTATCTCAAATTGAGTGACGCTGTGGAAATTATACAGAGGCTGTGGATGTCGTGTGCTGAAGTCAAATCACACAGACTTCTTGCGCCAACAGGTGTGGATGTTGCACCTGTACGCGCCGTGGTTTATCTCCATGTGAGTAATGGAGGTATCGGGCACCCACGCGTACTTCTCCTTCACATCATCCGGCACATCCGTCACTGGTGGCACCCAGCCGTACCTGCGGAAATTTCAGGCCGTTCAATTGAATTTGATGAAAGCAGGAAACTGGACCCAGACTGATTTGTCTGCAGCCCTCACCTTTCGCTCAACATGTTGATGAAGAACGGTTTTCCGTTGTTCTCCTCGTGACATCGGTCCAGTTCTTCCATGCACGTGCAGATAGTGGTTCGAGTGTTGGAATCTTTGGGTACTCCCCACCTCAAGTCACACTCCACGAGCTTCAGCTGTCTCTCCTCACACCACTCTCTGAGTGCAGGAAACACCTGAAAACAAAATCGACAACAAGACATCTGAAGACTATCACAAGATCTCGTATCTTCTTTTTGTGATGTCCAAACAGCGGACTCCTCACAGCAACCTGAGAACGTGAAAGTTCAATCAAAAGACCGCAGCACCTGCTTCACCAGGACCTCCCTCTCACTGTGGTAATCCGTGAATGTCGAGGACACAAACACGCGAATTGTTTTCCAGAAGGCTGAAGAAGAAGGGTTTCCGTTGCTGACTGTTTCAGATTCACTCTGCTGGTCGATCACACTCCAGCTTCTGAAAGGCACCAAACGAAGAAAGTTTTCACGATTTTCAAGGCGCTTTGTGTGCAAGCGGACCATCCGATACACAAGGACCTACCTCTCCACTCGCTCTTCCAGCGACAACTTGTCAACGTCGAGGGTAGCGGGCTGTGGCTGGTCTGCATGTTTTACGTGTCCTTTCTGTTTGTCGCTTCTGTCATTTTTCGTGAACATCTTTTTGAATTTTCTGTACATGATGGGGCTGCAGGCAACGGTGGCAACTCGAAGTTGGTAATCAATTCAAAACACTCCAAGTTATCCGAGCAACAAGAGACGCAGCCCCCACTTGCAATGGTACTTGGCTTGCTGAGATTCGGGTGGGTCCTAACTCTTGCTCTAGTTGGGTTGTCATGCGTTCGATCGTATACTATTATACACACGTACGTATACCGGTTTCCTGTGTTTACTCAACTGACCCAGTTCAACTCAAATTTATCATGTGATGAGAAATAGGATCACGTGACTCTGGGAACCTGTTCAAAATGGCAGCGCCCATGAGACGTGGGACGGCGTGGCGAAACAGGTAGAAAAATGTGTGCTTGTACAATTTGCTCTTCAGATGGATGATCCCTGTGTCAGCAGACGACAAGGGACAATTTTTGACACGACGTGCGCTCGTGTGGAATGACACCCGATCACGGCTTGTTCGGACCACAGTGATCCTTCTTGTCGGTCGTACTCCATGCCTTGTGATCAGCCACGTTGGCTGATCATGTTTTAGCCGTGATCCTCTGACCAGGTATGTCAGTTAGTTTGTGGCCCAGCAGAGTCACCAGGCGGGGGTGGTCTGGTAACTCTGCTGGTTCGTCCTTGGGGTTCTACATGTGTTCCTGCTAACTGTGCTGAGCCAACAGTTACTCCCCCCCCCCTGGTAACTCTGCTGGGCCAGCACACACAATTGGGGCCCCAGCACAGGTAGGGGGTAACTCTGCTGGCTTGTCCATGGATTCTGCATGTATTCCTGCCAACTGCAGAGTTACACACACCTCTGTAACCCTGCTGGGCCAGCACAGTCAGGCCAATTCTGCGGAGCCAGTGAACGCAGCGAGTGGCGCGCGGCTGATACTCCACTTGAAAGTCGAGATGAGTTCTCGTGTCTTGTCATGGTGTTTGTATGTTGGCTTTCAGACAAGAGTGGAGGTCTGTTTACCAGGATTTGTACAGCACGGACGACACAGAGCGGAAACGTGGATTGCAATGCGTTGCGATGTGGAAAAGCAGGTTGAAAACAATTCTTTGTCCTTCTCCCACCTTCGAGATCACCGAGTGTTCAACATCGTGTGTGCAAATAGAGAGACGGGACGGGTGAGACACACACGCACAATTGCTCATCAGAAAAGTGCTGTCACTCTGACTTTGCAGGGTTTTACATCGCCTTTCGACGGCAATTGAATGCACCTGGCAACTCGTCAGTGCAGAGCTTCAAGATTCTCAGTTCCAGAGAGAAGGCCTGCTGCTGGACAGTGACCTTCCGCTGCGTTTGAATTATTCAATGGCCATAATCAGGTGAGAATTGCGTGCAGTTAAAATCTGATCCTCTTGTGCAGACAATTTTTTCTCACGAAAAATAATAGTGACACATTTTTTCAGGTTTATCAATTTACTCACTGAAAAGGGCCAAACAAGAATGTATGCCCAGCCTGTGCACCTCTTGGCAGAAGAGGTGGGTGTTTTGTTTCCACTGAAAATCAGAGGTTTGGAGTCGTTTTCGTTCTGCGACCATTCCCGATCTGTTGGATATTTGTTTGTTATCCACAATTCGAATGAGAGAAGTTCGCTTGCAGCTTGGACTGCCTGAGTGGCTGGTGGAACTGAGGCACGAAGCGACCCATTCCGCGCTCCCGTCTCTTTGTGTGCTACGAAGTGCTGCTACTTACGCGTTATCCTGGCTGAAGGTGAGCTGGAAAACATCTACCTCCCGAGGCCATCGCTGGCCTTTCAGCTTTGTTGCCTGACTACAGTTGTCAGCACCGAACACCCAGAAGACCGGCTCCCCGTTTCTGTTGTGTCGACAGCGGGAGTACTGGGAGCCCCAGTGTGAAGCGCATCTGGAAAGGAGGTCCCGCTCTCCAGCGCAACCAGCGTCGCAAGTCAAACTGGTGCCCCGAGAACGCGTGTATGAAGCTCTGCGGAAGTACATGGAAATTGCTGAAACCACACAGGTACGGGCCATGTCACTGTTCTTGTTCACAACACCAAAGTTTGCAAGATTCGTGTCTGCGTTTTGTGTCACCTCGCAGATAACGCTTGCCTTTTCGATTGTTAACCCGTTGAATACGTTGCAGAAGTGTGATTTTGTCTCTTATGATTCGTTCCTGTTTCAAAACAGAATGTGGCATCGGGCGTCAACCGAGAACATGACCAAGAGCTGAACCAGGCCACAAAGGATGTGGACAGATTGGCTCGTGCTCACAGGTACCGGTAACTCCGAGATTCGCTTCCCTGTTGTTGGTATTACCTGGGCACATTGTCAAAAGAGTCTTGTTTTATCAACACGACAACGTGATGATGTTCTGTTTTTGCAGGGAGAATGGCAATGCAGTTGTCAGCATTTTGGTGGAGAAGGGGTACCTCATACCTTGTGTTCAACACGAACAATTACAAGGTGCGTAACCATTGCAACGAGCAGTGGTCGAGTCAAAAAGACAAGACCGCCAGAGTCTCACGAAAATGATAATGAACCAAATGTCCACCAAAAACAGGGTTTTGTTGTTCTTGCCACAGAGGACTTGGACTCTTCTCTTGACCTGTCCTCATCTGTGGTGTCGCTGTGGCAGCCGCTGCTGAACAAACTGCACGGCTCTGGCTTCACTCAACAGCTGTTGGTTGCACTGGCCGAATCTGTGACGCAAGAAGACTCGGCGTCGAACAGATTCGCTTTGGGCTGGATTGTCAAAATCATCACGGCCAATTACAACTCTGGTAAGTTCACTGCGGTGTTTATGTGTTGCGCCTGCGCGAAAAAATTCTGTGTGTCTGGTTCTCCTGACCAAATGCTGTTTTTTTTTTGCAAAGTGTGGAGTTTGCACAACATTGCATTGTTGACAATCAGAATTTTAACCCTTGTATCCCGTGTCTCTTTTGTCATCAAGAGAGTGAAGATACTTTCTTCAGTCGTCACAAAAGGAATGTCGGATTGGATTTGAAGCCGATTGTGATGGCGTGCACCAGGCGCTCCAACACTCTCACAACGCACTTCCTTCACAGGTGAAGAAACTGGACCAAAGTTGAACAAAACCCCTTCAGTTTTGCGTCCAAATTACAAGAATCTTCTTTCAGTTCCGATGGGCCAGTTGAATACAAGTTGATGCGTCAGGCAGTGCTCGGAACAAAATCTTTGGAGGTACGAAATAGTTGGTGTCATTTCGTTCCAGATTGGCACCAACACTCAATCGGGGCAACGTGCTGGACCCCTCACAGATAGCCAACCTGGCAACCCTCTCCAATTTGTACACGTCACGAGGGGCGGTCAGCGACGAGGACAACCGTGAGGAGACCATTTACACTGTGGAGAGCTTTGAATCAACAGAAGCATCTGGTGAGTGTGCCCTCTCAAACTTGACATTGGCTGGAGATTTGTGTGTGTGTTTGTGTGTGTGTGTGTGTTTGTGTTTTGGTTTGTGTGTGCTCTCAGTTGACACGTGAACTCCACCCAAAAGAAAATTGTGTCTCCAATTCAGAGCACAAAGTTGAACTGGTCCTGAAAACCTTCTCTGTCGTGTGTCCAGACTCGCGGTTCTTCAGATTATCGGTGAAATATCTGATACATCGCACCACATCAGCTGTTTGTTGGCAACTGAAATTGATCCCACGAAATCACTGGTTTCCTGTTTGCGTACACGTTTGAGCAGCTTGTATGACAGGAGAAATGTTCCATTTGCAGGTTACGGGTGAGATAATATGATAAATTGCAGGATGTGACAGATTTGCTGAGAAGATCAGAGGTTTGCCAATGCACACACAACTTTTTGTGTTGGATGGAAACTGCTTTTGTTTTGGCTGCTGTGATGGTGCTTGATTTGATCCGTGATCGCGAAATCATTGTCAACAAAGCGGAAACGAGCGAACGGTTCTCTGTTTACCGCTATTTTTTCCACGCATCGCAACGTGACATGTTTTTTCAGTCACTTGTTGCATCCAAAAGGAAGGGTGGGTGAAGGTCTTCGTCCGTGTGCAAGTTTCACCGGATGTCATTACAAGCAAATTGTGAAGAAACTCAGCCTGTGTTGTTTTCCCCCGGAGTCCAAATTCGAATCTGCGTATCGATTGCACGTGGCGTAAGACCACAGTGCGTACGAAGAGGAGAGGAACTGGTGCACAATTTTGTCCAGTTTTCTTTTCCGCGAGAACGACATTTTGAACTGCTTCCGGCTGGCGACATTTCAGGAGAAGGTACACGAAATGTCAGGTTGTCACCTGACACCAACTTGTGGCTGTCACGCATCAGTATGATTAGTCCTTTATTTTGTATTCAAAATGAGCACGAAACGTACCCCGTGACTCGCAAAAACTGAGCCAGCACAGGGACAAGTCGTGATATGTAGCCGTGTTGCAAGAAGTCAGCTCGGAAACAATTGTGCGAGTTCGCGCCAAAAGCAGTCTGTGGAAGAAGAAATGAAAAAAAAAAGATTCACCTTTTTTGTGCACTGTTGTTGGCTTCCTTGAATGCAATTTTTGTATCAAAAGAAAGCTTGGAAAGTTCTAACCTCTTTGAAACATCACGCGAATAGTCTCAAGAAAACGGAAACAAGAAAATAGTTGTGCTTCTCTCTGGGACGGCTCTAGCCTGGGGCTCGTGGTGGGGCCCGGCCACGGCCTTGTGTTGGAGGACTCAGATCCCAAAAGGATGAAAAGACCTGGTTCCGCGCCTGGACTCTGATCCATTGATGTCAATGGTAATAATTGGCGTTTGGGTGTGCAGTGTGTGTCCAATTTTTTTCTGCCACGAAGGTAACTGCATCCGTCACGAACAGCACGACTCAATCTGCAGCTTCCTTTTACTTTGCGTGCTGTCAGCAGCAGCGTTTGTCAGAAGTTTCCAAAAACCTCGGTATTGGTACCTGTGACACGTCCACATGCATTCAGCGGTCTGACTGACTCTTGAGAATTTAGCTGCACTTCCTGCTGTTTTGCAGGTCGGAAAAGACGACGCACAGAGTCGATGGACATCTTGGAGTCGTCTCTCTGGACCTTGGCCCCTGGTAAGGCAGCAACATGAAACTGCTGGGTGCCGTCAAGGTTGTGCAAACTCCCCACAGAAGGACCTTGTTTTCGTCGCGCAATTCCTGACCACCCTTACTGCCCGATTCCCGATTCGCGCGCCGGTTGGCAGACAAGAATTCTCTTGCGCACCCAGTGGGAATGTAGCCTCGCCCCCCTCCTGACGTCCGATGATCTATTATTCCCCATCAGGTACAAATTATTTTGACACAGGCGCCCCCTTCGGAGCGAGCCTGAGCACTGGAGGCATGACATGCCAAGGCAGAGGGTTGTACCCATACGGTTTTGGATGGGTAGGATCTGCCTTTGGTTTTGAAGTCCCCACTGGACAGAGTTCAGACTGTAATGGGGGGGGGGGGTTACCCCAAATTGGCTGGATTCAAGGGGGGTAGGCCCTGCTTAAAATATGGGTGCGCTCCAACCTTTGGACAAGTATTGGGGAGACAAGGCCAATCTGGACAGCTGGGCCCTACCCTCACCCGTCCAACCACCCTGCTCAGAATGTCATGGTGGGTCTGACCCAACCACCCACTGTCAAAAATCTGAAAGCGCCGTGATGCGCCTGCGTTCAAAGCTTTGCTTTCTTCTTGCTGTTTACCTGTAAATTTGTCACCATTGGAGTTGTAGTGAGACACATCTTGTTCTTGTTTGTTGTCGTGCTGCCAGAACAAGGCCAATTGTGTGGATTTATCAAGAAACCTTTCCGTTGCTGAGAAAGTGACGATTTTGTAGCTGGTTTCTTCCGCCTCAGAAGACATCCAAAGAATATTACAACAGCATCGAAGTTCATTTGACGCTTTTTCTCACGGAACACGAGAACCTTGGTTGTATAGAGTGACCTCCTCTCTCGTCGCTAGAGCGCATCGACTGGTCTGACGTGGCGCTTGGCAGCGGCGTCGCTGAGTCGTCAGGTCTGCGGAGTCTGGAGCTGCCGGATCACGTCAACCGTCTCCACAACGACGCCGCGTCCGGGGTCTCCCCGCGGGATGCGCAGTGAGTGCTGGTTTTGACGTTTTCATTTGATCGTCGTACCCCGACAAACGCGTGGTTGCTCTGCTGGAGGTAGCTGTTTGACGCGCAGAGAGTCACCAGCGCAGCAGTGCCGGTTGCTCTGCTCGGAGTGTCGTTGGGATTTATGCTGTCAGCGAACAAATCAAAACTTCGTCTTCTCAGATCGCGCTTCTGGCTAAAGGCTCAGTGCGGCGGTCTGCAAATAAGACACCACACAGCTTGACGCACGTTGAAGAGACAATGAGCATCTTTTTGTGTCCATACGAGTGACTCACGCCATATTTCTGTTCTGGACTATTTTTGTATCGCACGAGTTGACTCATCCAAAGGAAGTGATTCGTATCAAGGTTTCAAATGTCATACATCCAGAAAAGATGCGTCCGATTGAAGTGTTGGGTTTTGGGTAAGGTGAACAGGTTGAGTGAATGAGTTTGGTCTTTCCATTGCCTTTGCACAAGAGGGACAAAAATCTTTGCAGGTTCGTGTCGGAAGATCTCCAGACCTCTACAGCCGATAAGGAACGCAGCATGTCTGACAAAATAAAATTGTTGTGACTCTTCAAATCGGTCGAAACAGAATTCTAAGCCCGCGGTTGCCGTCAGGCGTCGAAGCGGTGGGCTTTGTTCAATCACTCTCAGTGCGTATGCCTTTTTGTGCACCAATTGGTGACTTCTCAGGGGGGACTGTCACCATTGAAATAAAATTATCAACAATCAATGCTATCCAAACCAAACTTTCAGCGAAAGTTACCAAACCAAATATCTTGGACGTTTGATTTTGAGGTTTGTTGGTTGCACTGCCTGGCTACCTCGAAAACAAATTTCAGAGACCAACTGGCCGCGTGTGGAACCGCGGTCTTTCTGAAATCACACGCAACGGAGAATCGCTGGTTTGATGGAGACAAAACGTTTCCAGTGTGACAGCCAAAATGAAGTGTGTCGTTTCGGCGCACAAATGTCTGTTGGGATCACTGCGCTGCGCACCAATTGCGAGAAATTTAACACAGCTCTTCAGATTCGTAACCATTTATTTGTTCACTGTGCAAGCTTTTAACAGGGATACATCACAGAAATTACGTTCGTTTCAGATCTATTGTAATGCAATGCAACAAATCATTCAAATGATTGAACGAGAGCGAGTAACTGAATCAACGAAGGATGGCCGAGGCAGACCACTCGCCTCGTTTCCATTCGTTTGCGTTTGCTGTGAAGAATGCTACGTTCTGGAAGAAACTTTGTGTTTGAATAAAAACCCAAAACGTTTTTCTTTGTGACAAAACATGACGTCTTTTTCTCTGATTCTGTAACGAAAAGACGACCCATTCGATGGACGCTTCACGAAAAACTAGTTGAAAGGAGAAAATAATTTTGAACAGCAAACTGACGCCTGTGAAAGCTAGATTTCAATTTGTCAAGATCGTGCGAGAAGAAACTTGTGATACTCGTGACTTCTTTCATTAGCCGTATCTCTTGACGGATGACTTCATTTCAAAATATAGCAAGCAATATCGGTGTCAACTGCAACCAATTCTCTGCAAATTCTCACAAAAAAAAAAAAGGAATGAAAAAAAGCCAAGCGTCCAGACAAACTCGGATTGGACTTGTACTTTCAAAAGTGTGAACAAAACACGGAAAGCACAGGATGTAGCCACTTTGGCTGACAAAGAAAGAGCGGGCTTTTCAAAATTTTGCTGCGCTGCATGAACAACGTGAAGCTTCACAACAAGAGTGGTGACAATGACGGAATATTTCCTCACGAATCATCAACTACGAAATTGATTCGGCAAAAACACCGTGCAAAAGTCCATTTTGCTTCAAAAGAAAGATTGTAAAAAGGTTTTAATACGCGGGACCAGCCGTGTAACTATGAATTGAATCCTCTGGACAACTTCAAAATGTGTGGCCCAAGATTAACACTTCAGCCTTTCAGGTCTCACATCGATCATGAAGAAAGCCAACTTGTTAATTTCAGACCACGTGAGCTGTCTTTTGCTGTGAAAAGACTTGCTTGTTTCAAAGCAGACCTGATGCAGGACAGTGTGCTGGGTTCACAAGTGAAACTTGTGTTTGGGTATCAAAAGGCCGTAAACGTTGGCATGTTCGGTTGAGCAGCAGCAAGGAGACGAGCCAGGTCAAGAGAAAAGACGAGGGTGGGGGTCGCTAAAGCTGTTACAGGTGTTCGTAGAATATCCGTAACATTCATGCAAACTTCCCCGAAACGTAAGCAACAAGAGGAAATCTATGTACACGACCCTTACGTCCTAATATGTCGACATGACATACAAATCATATCTCCCCGTACAGAGTCAGAAAGATACTATTTCAAAATGCAACACAGCTTGTTGTGAGAGCTTCCCAACCGACTGGAGAGTTTAGATCAGCCACATTCACAAACCGCATGAAAGTACAATCAATTTTCTTGTCGGAATTCATCGTTTTTCAGCAAAGTCAGGTACCCACTTGACCGTCCCGAAGCCTGAATCACAAATCGTTTCACTTCAGAAAAACAGGAAGCTGTGTTGCACTTTTCATGACTTTTGGCCACCAAAGCCACATGTTCTTTCACAAATCTAATACAGGTACGCGTTTACCTTGCGATACACAAGTTAGTTGGACACACTTTGTCATTAAATTGTGCAAGCGAATACTATTTCAACACGCGTTCTGTTTCCTGAAATGCTGCAATGTTTTCTAAAGCGAACAACGGAACGCGAAATTTTCAGTACCGTAAATGCAACAGACAAGTAACACCGCAGAAAAGTCCTAATGTAGGCTCCCCAGAATAAATGTTTGACATCAAAATCTTGTGTTATTCACAAGAAACCCGAGTGCACACTCGTCAGAACACACAGTTGACAGGGTGTACCACAACAAGCAATAAATAGCGCATAATGATATTCAAACCATGCTCTCTACGTTAATTAAATTCGGTGAAGTTACCGGGCTTGCATACGCAGCAGCAGTTCGTAAGAAGCAGCAAGAATCAAAACACACACGAGAGACTTTCACGTGTGCCAGAACAGACCCTGTTCGATTTTTGTAGCCACTCTCGATCACGTGCCGGATAGAATGGTCCATCGAAAACAACGAAAGGCCGTCGATTCACCGCCAAACAGAACCCGTGTCCTGACTGACAATCTTCAGCACTCCACCAAAAATGTAAAGGGACACAAAAATGACCATCCTTGGCGCAACTGAAAACACAGGTGCCCAACACTCAAGATACTGTTCGTGCATTTCTCCCGACAATTCATGTTCCTCTTCTGCAGCTGACATCGAAAAACGAAACGCAAACAACGAGAGATACTGAACGATTGAACCAATCACTACCAGTGTTTCGTGTGCAGTCCTGATTGAAAAGGCAAGCAAACAACATTCCTCTCATTCGCTGGCCAACACAGCAAGAATGCGACATCAATCACGCGATCAACGAACACAAGACACCAGATTGAAATTTCGACACCCGCGCCGAATCAAAAAGTCAGCAGAATACTGCAGTAACAGTCATGTACTCAACAGTGAGTGGGGCACAGATCGGCTCACCACTAGGTCATTTTGATCAAATGCGCGCACAGCACTTTGGGGTTCGTTTCATTGGGGAAAGCCTTCATTACGGCTTGAACCTTGTCTTCGGGAAACAATCCGCTCAGGTGAAAGAAGATGCTGTCCCTGGTGTCAGGGCTCACGATGTCCGAGCCAGAGCCTTGGACGAGAGGTGGGGTCATCAAACGTCCAGTGCCGATCACAGCCGGGATGTGCTCCCGAGATCCGTGTTCGGAGTTGCCTCTGAATCCGCCACCGATCGAACCCATGGGGAGTTGTCCGTAGCTGAAGCTGGACAGGTTGAAGCCGGAGGTCGGGTCGGGAGGGGCACTGGTTGGTGGAGGTGGCGACAGGCGGTACTGGTCGCCTGTTCCATGGGCGCCACTCCTTTGCTGTCGCAGAGCCTGGTGAGCGGGAGACATGGACAGGGGGCTGTTCTTCCTCACTGGTGAGGCTGTTCTGGGAGGTGTGTGCATGGGCAGGTGTCCCGTGGGAGGCGGGTGCGTGAGTGCTGGTGGTGGTACGGATGGGTCATAGATGGGCGCATCTTCTATGGGAATCTTGATCTGATTTGAACCAAACTGAACAAAAGTTTGGGAAACTGGGCCCTGATGCCCAAAAGGTACGTTGGGTGGGGTGAGTCTGTCTTGATTTGCATCCAACTGTCCGGACTGGTTCCGCGCCTGTTGGTCTGTGTTGTAGCCCCGAGGCGGCTGCATTGTAAACGGTGGTACCCTTCCGCGCTGCTGGTCCAAATACATGTCCGACATGGGGTTGATGATGTCTTCGAATGAGCCTGCATCTCCTGCCTGACTCCATTGCATCCCGGGCAGCGAATCCTGGTTTCCGGCCGCATACGACTCGAAAGGAACGCCCATGTTCATCTGGTCTTCAGCCAGATGCGCGTGCAGCTGCGGATCCGACGTGCTGTTCTGCCGGGTCATTCTGGGAATGCCCAGCTTCTCTTCCTGGTCCTGCACCTTGTTGAAGTAGGTGCCTGGCGCGCTCGACATGCGTCCCAGAGGCGCGTGCGCTTGCCCGTGTTCCCGCTGCAGAGCGTGCATTGACGGGTGCCCGGGACCAAAACTCGCGTGCCTCGTCAGCGGTGCCTTGTCCTTCTGCATCATCAGGGTCTTCGGGGTAGTTTCCTGTTGCCAGCCAGGAGGGATGGTGGGGTCTCCTGGAAAGTTCCAGCTGTGTTGCCCCGCGATGCGGATGTGAGGGTTGTTGGGCCCTTCGTGTCCGAACCTGAAGCTGGGTTTGTTGGTGATTGGAGGGGCCGATTGCCTGGCCTGCAGCTGGGGGTGTGGGAACTGCACCGGGGGACGCTGTATTTGTCTGCCGTCCCGGTATATGTGCTGTTGCACCCTGGGATCTTCTGCACCTTTCAATGACAACTGTCTTTGCAATTTTCTGTGTTGATTCGAGTCGGGCTGCCCTTGGTTGTGTGGAGATACCTTGCGACCCTTTGGACATTTCTGCCTGATTTGTTCTTGTTGATGTGGAACTGCACCAGTCTTCGTACTTCGACTCTGAGGTCTTGCTGTGTGCTGCTGTTGGTGCCCTTGCATCTCGTGATGCTGCTTCTTCCCTTCATCTGAAAGAGTTTTGGCCAGAGCCAAATGTCCGCTGAGAGTTGCTGGCGTGTCTGGATAGTGCATGCTGGGTGGATCCGAGTGCGTGTGACGCAGGCTCTCGTGGCCGCTCTGCTGGGACCAGTGAAGCGGCGGTTGCAACGAGGCGGTGTCGGCGTCCTGACCCCGCGGACTCAGCGCCGCGTCCACCCTCCGCCTTTCATTCTCCTTCTCCGACGCTTCTATCTTCTTCCTGAACTCGGACAGTTTGTTGTCGTAGACTTTCCATTTCTCATCGGTCGCGAGGGTAACTTTTATTTCTTCTTTGCCTCCGATGGTGAAGCAGCTGCTGGACGCTGCTTTGCTCAGCCTCGCGTGGCCCCCGGCGCCCGAATCCTGCACCGCGGTCATCTGAGCTCCGGTGTTGGGCGCCGTGGTCACCGTGATGGCCGGAGTGAGAGACTTGGTGCGGCTTAGCGGCGTTTTGCTTCCCGGCAGCTGAACGGACTGAGTCTTCGACAGCGTCCGTTTGGGCATGGGTCGATCCTTCACCTCCTGGATCTTCACCTTGGCCACTTCAGCCAGTTTTTCCGTCACCGACTTGTGCGGCTGCGAGCCCCTCTCCGGGTGGTAGAACTTGCACTTGTTTCCATACGTGCACTTCTTGGCGTACGGGCAGGTGGGCGGCAGCGGCTCCGGTACCGTCGGCTCCTTCAGCAGAAAGTTGTCCAGACTCGGGCCGTGCCGTCCCAGAGGATCGTCCGGCGGCATGAACCTGCAGCGAAACAGGGAAGAGATGCGTTCAGGCGCTGCGCACCACGTGCTCGGGAAAAACGCAGAGGTCCCACCAGCCACGGGATTGAAGACTGGACCGCACAGACCTGTGACTGTAAGTCTCAAAACGTATCAAAAACCAACCATCTCGACAAAGAGGCAAGTTTGTCGCTTTTGTGGTTGTCGTCCCGTGTTGCCAATTTTGTCAAGCAACAACCTCGAGATCGTGCAGTGGTCCCAAGTCATTTGCATACCGGTAAATACGAACAAGCCACTCTCGCTTCTGATAACCTTTTCTGCTTCGTACTGCCCTGGACTGCGAATCGTGCACAAAACTTCCAGCACTGCGTAAACTCATTGTCCAAGAGCGACAGAGAAGTTTGGAGTCGTGATGGCTCTCCCCTCCTGCCTTCCAAAAATACACTTGCTCACGGATGGAGCTTTCTAATGGCACAAGGTTTCTGCCCCACGAAATTTGGAAAGTGACAAGTTGTGTCCACATGCCCCAACTTTCTGTGTGCTAATCTGGACAAAGTCGGGACGAGGTCATTTTCGGTGAACAAATCGAGCTTGGTGGTTGGCCTTGTTTTACCCCCACCCCCGCCCAACCAAAAACTGTGTCCTCACCCAAGACTGGCACTTTTTAAATTGGGTTTGATCTTGGGTGTTTCACTGGTCTTGATACTTTCCTGCTGGACGTGCAAAAAGTCGTGTTCAAGTGGAAAACAACTGATTATCGAGATGTATGGCTTCGGCCGAGCAAAGAAGCCAGTCAGTACATCTTCAACTTCCTTCCAGCAAGGCGAGGACGACCTGACACTTTTGACAATCTTGCTGCACACCTTTGGTCAGTGGAAGTCGAGCAAATTTTCGATTTGATTTCCTTTCGCCGCTGTCACGACAAAAACTTTCGCCTCTGCGCAGAACTCAGGATTCCGTGACTTGAGGAGGAGTCGCGCAGTGTGTTTCATGACACATTAGAATCTCGTTCCTTGTGGAAGCTTTCTCACTGTAAGTTCGGGCTGTACGGACTGACATGGAGAGAAACAAAGCACGTGGAGCCCATGTTCGAATCGTGATTGCGTCTTGTCACGTAGCGCGGCGCTCATGACCAGGAGGTCGGGGACGCTGACCACGATCTCTCCCACGATTCTCTTTCAAACCACAATGACACCAACTTCTGGACTCACATCACAACAACGAATTGTCAACACGTTCATTTGAAAGCAACACCACATTTTTCTCCTGTTGGTTTCGCACAGAAAACGCCTCATCTTTGTTTCTTCTATCTCTCACCTGTCATCTACGAAGGAGTACATCAGCAGCCTTTCCTCAATCACTTTCTTGAAGTCGTGGTTCTCGTTGACCAAGTCCTTGTAGTGATCGTTTGAGACGACGATGCCGTCCGTCTCCGCCGCCAGTTTGATGATGTAGCGATCATCGTAGCAGACGACGCGTTTGCCCTGGACGCGACGCGCAGGCGTGAAGACCAGAACCTTGTCCCGCTCCAGTTCGAACAGAACTTCCTGGTCTGAAACCAGAGGTCTTAGCGTGTTGAAGACGCGCGCAAACTGACCTGGACTTGCTGAAGAATTAGTTGTTGTGCCGCAGCGGTGACAAGACGGCTGAACAGAACTGAGTAGCAATTTAGCTCTGTAGAAGGGACACCGACAGTGGACAAAAACACAAGTCAAACACAAAGTAAAATTGGGTGTTCAGTTTCTGCTTTGCTGTGTTTCGTGATGCTTTGTCATGTTTGTACGTTGATGCAAGCTGAAACCTCAGCGAACCACCGCGATCCTGATGGTCCGAAATCACGACAACGCCACCGCTCACTTTCAGTTTCACTTCGGGTACAATTGCTTCCGTCACAATCGCCCTCGCTTTGGTTTGACAGGCTCCGCTTCGACCAGTATCACTGACGTTCCCGTCATGAGAACACGGGCCTCGCTCCTCTTTTTTCTGCCCACATTCTCAGTTGGTGCAGAGATCGTGACACACGCTTCGTCAGCAGCTCACGTTTGTTTTGCACGATGATTTTGTTTTCAGTGCCTGTGACAACAGCGTGATACGTCCTCTCTTTACAACTCAAGTTTTCAAAGCAAGACAACGGTTTGTACCTCTGATTGGCGTCTCAATCCGCGGCGTCTCTTTGCGCCATTGCGGCACGAAGACCGTGATCTGCTTGTGGCCGCGCAGTCGGAACCAGTCAACAGCCAGTTTGATCCCGACACACGAAAACACCTCTTTGCCTCCATGACTGAAACGTGAAACAAAACAGCAGACTTGAAAACCTCTCTCTGCAAAATGCTGAGAGCAGTCAAGAAACAGCAACCTTTGCTTCCCGTGAGAAAGACATGACTCTCGCGACAGCGGTGAAAGCTTCTGATGTGTCTTGTCCGCACTAAATTTTATGTGATTTTTATGCGCAAATCGCATCATTCTGCAGCTGTATAACGGCGCTGTCGCACCAACAAAAAAAACAGTGGCAACTTTCCACAGGCGCGTTTCGTTTCTTTGTTGAATTAAGGCGACACAAAAACACTTGGACAGGGCGGAGTGGCTCACCTCATCGCCAGGTTGCTGCCGTCAATGACGATGTACCTCAGGTTCGACTCTTCCTTCCCAGACTCGCTCGCACTCGATGACTTCTGCTCCTGCGACTTGGCTGAGCCTATCAGCGCCGTAAGAAATGCGTTTCCGGCATCTTCAGTCTCTTCGGATACAGCAATTGATCCGGACTTGGCTGTCTGACTGTGTTCAACAGTGAACGTTTGTTCCTCGGCGCTAAAACTGTTGTCTCCCACCAATTCTGTCTGAAACGCATCACTCGTCTCACTATCGACTCCCTCCTGGCTGGCTTCGCTCATCGTGTACTTGCCGGCGTGGTCAGGGTTCGAACCGAGCTTGATGAGTTCGCTGAGCAGTTCGTTTTGACTGAGATCTCGCCCGCACTTGTGCAGCACTTCCCGCAGCTGCTCCTCGGAGTACCCGAGCTTCAGAGCGAACTCCACTTTCGGAGTGTAGGCGGCGCTCTGCGCGTACTCCTCCGACGAGTCCGTCTCGGGGCTGCTCACTTTGTCTTCTTGCGACTCCACAGAAAACCCGCCCGTCCCTTGAGTACTGGTCCGTTCCAATGACAATTTGCTTGCGTTGCCACACTGTCCTAAACCACCCTCCCTAGCTTCACCACTAGTCCTGCCATCATCACTGTGCTGGAGGTGGGTCTCTGAGGCAGATTTCGACGGGATTTTGGGAGGAGAGGTCTTGGATGCAGGCAGGGAGGCGGGCAGGGAAGAGGCGGGCGTGAGAAGTTTGTGCCTGGAACCCGCACTGCCCGGTGCCCGGACGCCCAGAGAACCCGGTTCGTCGTCCAAGCGTTCCGCCGCGAGGGTGTCCGACACCGTCCGACTCACGTCATCGTGGCTGCAAAGCGAAAGGGAAAGTGTTTTCACATTCATGAATATCTGTACGAGACTTTCGTTTCATCCTGTCACCCAGCCTTTCGCCTTGGCCTCATCAGACACAAATACGTAAAGCTGTTCCAGATGCAAATACAGTCGCGTTCGATGATCAGGCCTGTGTTTTTGCCATATCTGGTGTCTTGGCCCCAAGTGTATCTTGACACCAACAGAGCTACTTGGTGAACCAAAACAAATTTGTGGTCGCTGTGTACTTGCCACTCCAAGAATAGACCAATCACTTGTTTTGCAAGAAACAAAAACAACCAGACAGAGCACATGCACACAAAAGACAAGAAGGCCACGCCTGCAAGGCCCGCGGTTCTACATCAGTGTCAAATTCTGAGCTGAAAATTGGCTGAGTGACTCCCCCTCCCCTTCCCGGAAAGTCACTTTCATAGACAGACACACGAAGAGAGTGATTGCATTGAGCTCGCGGCAAACGGCCGAACCGTGGACTTATAAAGGTACAAAAAAGCCGTTCCACCTGAAACAGATACTTCAAGAGACCCAGCGAACGTTGACGCCCAGTGTTCGTGTGTTTTTCTCGGATGGCGCAGTTCACCATGACAAATGAAGCCCAATTTGCAGACGCATAGATAACACACTTCGACGCACACAAACACGCGCACACACGGACACCAACACGCGCACCACGCACCTGGCTCCCGGCCGCGCGTAGCTGGAGCGGCGCGAGGCGGACGGGGACCCGTCCGAGTCGTAGCACGAGTCGTGGCTGCTCTCCGCGCCGGGAGAAAAGCTCTGCGTCAGCCCCGTCCCGTACACTGCAAACACAACGAACCCGCGTCTTTCAGATCGTGAACCACAAGCACACTTCCAGACGTATGTGGTTGTTTCACCGCCGTTTGAAAACCGAATCGGTCAGTCTGGTTGAACTTTATGCCAGGGGGGGGACAAAACTGTCCACGGATATTCATCCTGAACTGACGTGCGATTTCTACCCACCTCCCAGACGCTCATCCTCCTCAGACGACGTCGACTTCACAGCGACCACCAGGTGGTGTTGCGGCTGCCCCGATGTTGACGTGGAGGCGCCCAGCGTGCCGCCGCCCACGCTTCCCGTCGAGACGAGCTTCTGGTGAAGCATGGCCTGGGCGAGCAGGACGTTGGGCCGGGGACCCTGGATGCAGACGGTGCGGTCATTCGGGTTGAGGATGAGCAGCGCATTCGAGTCTCGCTGGATCTGCTCGTGGTCCTGCGCCAAGCGCGAGAAGTGCTCCTCCGCGAGGCGCTCAGTCGTCTCCTCCACCGTCACGTCATCGTTGGCCATCAAAGACAGCACGTAGGCCTGCAAAAACGGACAACAACATCAACAATGGATTCGTGATCCACGCTTCGTGATTTGCGCCCGCACTGCATAAAGAAAGAATTGTCACAACACGCCGCACAAACAACCTGACCAAAACGTCAGCACACCAAAGAAGCCAACTATGGTGAGAGGCGTCTCGGGTCATTCCTGAATCAAAGTTGCATTTTGTCTGCGGTGATGGCACACAACTTTTTGCCGCGAAGTCCAAGTACCGATGCATAGGTTCTTGAACTGCAGATTGTTCCAGAAGCCGTTGGTTCAAGAACCAGTTTCTGGAACAATCTGCATTTCAAGAATAATGTTCCAGTTTGGTTGCTCCAAGTGTCGATGTCATTTTGAGGCATGTCATAGACAACCATTGTTCCCTGAACTGACAACTAATTTGCAGTTGCCTTTTTTGTTTCACTTTTTGCAGTGCACGTTGAAAAGACGTGTGCATCAACTCAATGAAAGCATTGATACCACAGATAAAATTGGACATCGAGGCAAAATAGATCCTCAATTTTGGCCCAGATAAATTGTTTTTCTCCGTCCTGTTCTTTTGCCACAATTTTCCAAGTCACCATTTGAAGAGTGATGTCCCTCGAAATTTGGGAACAGCCGCCGGCGATTCGTGAATCTGGGCTCGTTCTTCCTGCACGATGCGCGACGTTGCGTGCGCTGTGGTCGTGCGCTCGTTTGTATCCGCAACACAAGTGCGCACGATGAACGGCCTCGCAATTTATTCATAAACTGCATTGAAACTTCCTCATCCGAAAATTAATTCAGTCCCCACATAGCAAACAAAATCAACAATGTCTTGCAACAGGTTGCATTTGGCATTTTTTCATTTTTGTGTGACAAATTTTCGGACCTCGGGAAAGTTTATGCCCTGAAGATTCACAGAAAAGCACATGACGTGGGTGGGGCGAGTATTCACACACTTTCCGCACGACTGCACTTATTGTCGTGCTGCACGGTTCAAATTTACATGCAAGGAACCACACCAACACGATTGTGACATTTGCCGGAGTTTGTATCCAGGTGGATACTCAATTTCCAAATTTGTACTCGTACGAGTACTTTGTGCACACAGTTCGGACAAAATGACGCCACATTTTTCCAGTGGATGCACACAGGTAGATCACGCATTCTTCTTCCTTGTTTGTTTATCGCAAAAAAAAATCCGCAAATTCAGATAGCATGAAGAGAGGCCCATGTTCGAGACCAGCATTCAGCGCGTGGTATTTCCAATGGTACATCCTTGTGCTGCTGGTTGACTGTGACTATATACCTGTCCTCACTGGATCAGATCACCAAATCAAGCCTCGAGGTTGTGCTGTGGCCTGCCAAACCTGTTTTGAACTGAATTCGGCAATTATGATTGTATTTTCACGGCCAACAATCAATCTTCAAATTTTCTTCCAACAAACAACCCACACAAAAGTAAGATTGGCCCAAAAGAAATCCCAGAAGAGTCTCGATTGCGTCCTGATTTGCAGATTCTCACAGAAACACCCCTCGTATCGTGCAGTCAATTTTTCTCTGACAGCAAGATCTAACTTCCACGGCAGTTGGCGAACACTCAGCTCAGGGTAGATTGCCAAAAGCAGACGTCAGCCGGCAAAAGAACGAAAACATCCCCAACGCTTGATCGGAACTAAAAGGCGGCTTTTAAAAACATCAGACCACAAAGTCATGCCTCTCGAGGTGTCACAAGACAGGCCGAGAGGGAAGTGAGAACCCGTCGTCCAGCGAAAATAGAAAACGATTCGTGCCTCCTTCTCGGTTCACGTCCTGCGCTTTTTTCACCGAGAGAATTTAAGAATGTGGACAACAGCGCTCCACTGTTTTCATTTGTGGAGCATTCTAAATGCAGTGGAATGCGCACGATTTTCACACAAAAGGAGATCTAGGTGTCGATATGAAAGAATAGAGGGTGTGTGAGGCTACACGAACGCACGCACCACTCGGAGATTGGCACCCACGCACATTCTCGTGGAAACGTCTTGCTCCATTTCCTTCGTCAGGTCAAATTCTCAAAGTGCCTTTGAAGCAATTTTCACTCTGATGAGCTCCGGCAGCAACAAAAGGAATTCGGAGCACTATATCCTTGCTTGTCTCTCGCGACAAACAAATCCAACTTTTGAAGGCAAAGGAGTGTGTAATGTGCCCATAATTTGAGCAAAATGACCCTTGTTTTGGGGAGATACTCGTACGACTGACTTGACGAACACACCGGAGTTTCCAAAACACATTTCCCTCAATCAGTTCGTCGAAGGACCGACCGTGCCTGTGCACGACGCCGGTTCAATGCACGTTCAGAGCTGCAGGACTGAACCGCTCACAAACCTATTCGAACCACATTCAGTAAAAAGCAAGGCCCCAACAATTCGCTGCAATCCAACAAGTCCTTTCGCAACAACTGTGAGAGTCTCAGACTGGATCAAGACTCGTACTCATTCGCTTGTCTCCACAACACAAATCAGCAAAGCCAGAGGAGTTCGCCACAGAATATATTATCCTCAAAGCAAATCAGTGCACACGTTACCTCATCAAAGGTGAATATCCTGCTCATTGTACGAGGTCCGTTTCAAATCACAGCAAATCCATTGAAAACCAAATACTCTTAAATACTGATTGAAAAATCCGACTGAGATAGGTGTGAATATACGTTAGCTTGTTTCGACGTTTCGAGTTTGAATGAAGTGCTTTCGTGCACTTGGCCATATTTTTTTCTTTACAAACTGAGAATGGGGCTAAAAATAGAATCTTCACATCATGCCTCGGATATATTGAGGAATAAGAACAGAGAAGCACTGTGAAAGTGTTCCTGTTTGAGTTGATGTTTTGCCCGAATGATGTGTTGCCGGAAGAAGAAACGATTGCTTCACACTTGAATGATTCCACACACCCGGACTTTGACAGCCGTTCAATCCGGACACCCCTCTTGGCTCACTCTCACATGACGTCTGTACGCACCTGTCTGTGGATGGCGCAAGCGCCGTGAAAATATCAAGGGAAAGATCCTCCACACTCACAGTGCAATGATTCGTCAGTGTCACGTCCTATTTGATCTCCGCGCACACAAGACACGACTGTGATTAGATGTGAACACCGATAACGTGCAGTTCAAACTCAACTGTTTCCAATGCAACGCACGAGAAGCGTCGTGAGGCCTTCGAGTCGTGGCTCCCCTCCCTGTGAGTTTCGCCCCGCCGCCCGGGTCAAATTGTGGGGTGCGCGCGGTGCGGGGACTCGTGCCACTCACGGCCTGCACCGACGACCGCCACCGACCTGGACACGATGACCAATCGTGCGCAAAACACGAACAAGGGGCTTTGGTACCAGCAGAAACTATACAAGTAGATCTATCCATCATTCACACCAGCCCATCGTACAGCTCAACCGTCTTCCAGCAATTCGCACAAAGGAGATTGACTAACTGGTTGCTTCAGTTGTCGAGGCACCACAGGTACCGGTGTACCAAAACAAAGTTGGCATTGAGTTTGCACGCACTTGAAATGGAGCAACAACAGAAATTGGCTCAAGTTTTGAAGCAACCGGCCAGGTCGTTTCTTCGTATGTTTGGCGTCACTCTTCCAAAAGAGTTCTCTGACGAACTGAGCTTCCCAGATCACGACAAAACTCGAAGCAAATAAGTGGTGTGGCTCTCAACCTCGATTTCACGAACCTGCAGCGTGCGATCGTGCTTGATGTTCTGACGTATCAAGAAGCTGGACTGTTCTAGTGATGAGATATTTCCGTCAAATACGTCACGGACAAACAGCACAAGTTCCCCAAAAGTGAACAGATCTGCGCAGGGTTTTGAAAGTCCGGTCCTTGGACAGATTTACGTGTAAAGAACGTCGAAAATGTACGAGTACGACAGATGCAGAATGTTGCGATCTACGAAGACTCGTGCTGTTACACCACCACGACAAAAGACAGACCTGAATCGTTCGTGACTCTTTCAGCTCAACCACTTTTGTACGTTGTGCCGAAGTTGCCCTGTACGATTTTTCCACAGTTCTAAGCCATGGCATGCATGGGCTTCACGACTCGAACCCAAAAGCGAAAACGCGTATCTCAACAGGGACAAGTTTCTTGTTCCTTTGCACTTTTCTTATATCAAGGATTCAATACATACTTGTGGCACGGCCTCCACATAAGGAAAGAGACGCAAGTAATAATTGTTACTGTTGTAGATATTAGACACTCGCGCATCAGCAGAAACGAAAACTTCGCAGCTCTGTCAGCCTGAATGACACGAGTACCGTAATGTCCCCTTTAGGTGAGCACGTTGTCAAGGAATCGAGCTTCCTCATGAAGCACGCAACACAAGCCCTTCGTACTCGTCTTTTGCGCACCAGACAACCAAAGTTCCTGAAGGCAAAAGAACCACAGAACAAAACAAAATCTACACACCCCAGAGACAACAAGTTGCCTTCCGTCATTTGGCTCAACCAGGCGTAGTCTACGTACTTTGGCCAATGATGCTTTTGAAGACGAGAGCAGAAACTTTTCTGGTCCGCTGAAGGTGACGATACCAAGACTCGAGGTTCTCGGATCACAGAAGCAGTCGTCCATGAATCCCACCAAACTTTCAGGCTCTGCGTTCAGTGCTCTTCACAGCACCTTCCAATTCAACAAGTTTCAGTTCAATGCTTCAGTTCGTTGACTGAGAGTAGTTTTGTTTTCGTTGTTGGAACGAGAACAGAAACAGATCCACATAGGCAATGCAGTCCTTGTGCTCGATCAAAGCTGGTTCTTTTTGCAATTTCCTGAGAAATGCTAAGTCACAGAGCGTCGAAACTCATCGGTTCTTGCACTCCAGCTGAACCACCAACGTCGTCTCTCACACAGAGATAAAGTGCGGCAATTATCCTTCCAAACTGTATCTTCAAATTGATTCTCTCCACAAATACACGAGAGGGTAACGCACAGCAAATAACCGGGATCTTTCGTTGATGAATTTCATGGTTGCGTCTGTGCGCAAGGATTTTATACTTTGTACTTGGCAAAACAGCTTCACTTCTCCTTTGGCAGGTCACGATATCACGAAACAGTCACGCCGTCCCAGTCAACACCACAGCTTCCAAAATCTAATGCTTCTGACGCAGTGACGTCGCGCAACACTGGGTTGGGGGTGAGTGGCAGAGCAACACTCCAGCGGCTAACGCGAAGTTGTCAATGTGCCCATCTCACCCAGGTCTAACTGTGATGACTCTGGTTGTACTCATTACATGGAGATGAAACCCAAACTGTCTGATGGTTTCATCTTCTGTGACCATTAGAATGTTGGTCAAACGTGGGGTGCTCAGTCACTAGAGCAAATTTCAAGTTTGCTCTTGAAGCTGACCACTTAGTCCAGTGGCTGAGCAGCAGGCAAAGTCAATGAAAACAGTTGTGTTACGGTTATTGAGCTCCTTGTCCACTCATCTGAAGCCATCCTCAAATGAAGGACCAAGGCAATGTCAGAAAATTCCACCAAACTGACAGGGAGAGTTGTGGTCACACTGCAGCCAGCTGGTCAACGAATACATTCTGTGTACCCACAGGGAGGTTAAATTGACACACATGTCAAAGTTTACAATATTTTCTCTCCATGGAACTGTTCAGGACGATCAAACAACTTCTCAAACCCATGTTAAACTTGATTTGAAGTACTATTTGTAAATCAGAAATGCAAAAAACTCATTTCTCTGAAGTATTGTTTGCAATTGTCTTCAGGATACTTTTTTGGTTCTTTGGCGCATCTTTTTTGTGTTTGTTATTTCAATTCACTCACTCTTTTTTTTTCAAAATGTCTGGCTCCATCAGTGACAGACCAATCTATGATCTAAAAACGGAGTGACTGAAGTGAAGAACGTAAAAGACATCCCAAAATTTAAAAAAAAAAACATGATCCTGAAGAAAACAAATTGAAAATGTGTTTTTCTCACGTACTGAGGAAGACTGCAGTGTTGGGGCAGCAAATCGAACTTGTTCGATAGAAAACAACGCAGCGATCACGAAGCCTCGTACGTGACCACATTGTTACAGAAGTTTGTTCACACACTGAAAATATAGTTCCTGTTCAAGCAGGTCACTCTTTTCTCGACCAGATGTCTCTCGAAAAGTCATTGTATGTTTTGACAGGAACCATTTTTCCAACGTGACAACCCTGACGTCCTCCTTTCTCGGTAAGTGCCGCCAGGAATGACCATCCGAAACTCGGACAGGGGCGAAAGCACTGCGTACAGCTTTGAGGCGGGCTTTCTCAACAACAGTCCTGACATTTATTTATTGCAAAGTTCGTCATCGGGCGTGTGTGCGGAGTTGGAAAACAACTCTAGTCTATCACGATCAAGTCCTCGCGGACGTGACAATGGAAAATGGACGCCATCAGCTGCGTGGGGACAACGACAAGGGAGACCAGCTCAGTGGATGTGTGCCCACTGATTTCTTTCCATTGAAACGTCAGCAGTCTCTCTGAACCGCTGAGACCACCATTGTCTCAGAAATGAGACTGACGTCTTTCAGAATAGTCGAAAGAAAAAACGGATTTTGGCTTTGACAAAATGACACACTGCTGCGTGAAACCATGATCTGCGTGTTGAGCCACGAAAGCACGAATCGTGAAGGTTCGGGGAGCCGCAGAGGTTGGTTTTGAAGCCACATTGAAATAGCGCGCTTCCTGCACGATTTTCGTGCTTCGTTTCAGTCAAGAGATGAGACACGTCTTCTGCTGTCGAACTCACTTCACCATAGTAAAATCCTTGGGATGCTGGCAGGCTACTCGTACCTCTGAGCGTTCTGCAGTCCCACACTGTGGCATGCCATTTCGTCTTCAAGACGAACAAGAATGCTACGCATAAAAAGCGTGTGGTCTATACAAACGTTCGCAGTTCATAAACA
>JAAUXT010025174.1_pt1 | contig 32583 bp, 35 predicted proteins | sample 7278171 | NCBI WGS metagenome assembly JAAUXT01 (sample SAMN14350112, study PRJNA611818) | marine sediment metagenome | isolation source: surface marine sediment (1.8m) | place: French Polynesia: Moorea | collected 2018-08
GCCCCCACCCCCCTCAGCCCCTACCCCCTCAGCCCCTACCCCCTCAGCCCCACCCCCTCAGCCCCTACCCCCTCAGCCCCCTCCCCTCAGCCCCTCCCCTCAGCCCCCACCCCCTCAGCCCCCACCCCCTCAGCCCCCTCCCCTCGGCCCCCACCCGTCTGGCTCCACCCCACCACAGCCACATGCCACAAACAGCGCGGGCGCGATGCGTTGATAGAGTTCAGCTCTCAGTTCATCTCACTAATTATCGCCCTTCACTGCACGACGCATGGAGACAGTGCGCGGGGACCAGTGAAGACATCTCCGTATCCAGGGGCGTGGTCTGTTCCACAGGAGGCTCGTCGTTTGCGTCAACGTTGCGCTGCCTGAAATACACGAATCCAAAGCAACTGCTATAGAGGACATTTCTGTATTTTTCTCTGCCAAAGAGTTGAAGAAACCTTTTCTTGAACAGATTCGATATTCTCAGGCGGGATCCTGTGGGCTGTAAATCAATGTTTCCTCCAACTTCTTCTGCCTCCCGCCCCCTCTCCGGCCCAATTTGATGCGGGGGGAGTTGGACACGTAGCTCGCCCCCCCCCCCCGAACTGATGAAATTTTGTCCTCTGCCACTGATTCTCAACAGAGGAGAAACACGGTTGCCTCTGACAGCAACTCACGTTTACGTGAGCGTAGCGTCACCATGGAGACCAGGCCTGTTTCCTGGCGCGCCCCCAGCCGGTGCACACGTGAGTCACTCGGTGCATGTTGGGATGAGACGCTCGCGACCGCAAAACGAGGCCCAGGGGCTCAGCACGGCCCACCGACCGCGGGGCGAGGGCCCAGGGACTACGGGGCTCAGAGGCGGCGGGGTCCGGGAGATGAGGGGTCCAGGGGCTGTGGGACGAGGGTGCGGGGGCTGGGGGAGAGGGGCCAGGGGTGGTGTGGCCAGGGTGCCAGGGGGACCAGGGGGCAATGGCCTAGGGGCAGCAGGGCTGGGGGATGAGGGCCCAGGGGCCTTGGGGCCAGGTGGCTGGGGTCCGGGGGGATGAGGGGCCAGGGTGGTGTAGCCAGGGTGCCAGGGGGACTGGGGGCAACAGCCCAGGGGTAGTGGGGCTGGGGATGAGGAGCTAGGCGTGGTGTGGCCAGGGGTGGCCAGGCTGGGGAGGAGGGCCCAGGGCCTCGGGGCCAGGGGCGGTGGAGCCAGGGGCAGCAGAGCCGGGGATGAGGGGGCCAGGGGCGGTGCGGCTCCCAGCACGACGCAGAGACCGCAGGGACAGCGAGGAGAAGAGACGGTGCTGCACAGACATGTGTGTGTACCCGCAACCAGCCGAGCGAGACGAGTTCACACACTGTGTAAAACACCATGTCAGTGCGGTGGCAATTTTTCACGCATTTTTGACCTGTTGACAACAGGGTAGAATTGGCGCAATGTCGCCTGTAAAAACCCTTTTCTCTTCAGTGTGCCACTGGGACTGCAGTTGGTTTGAGTCTGTGGGGTTCTATACGTCACACGTCAGGAATACACAAAACGCGTCAAAAAGGACATCCCTTCACACGCACCTGTTTTCACAGTGATGGCTTAACGTTGAAATACAGGCTTCTGAGCAAAACAGCCATCAGTGTGCGGTGCGATGCTAAAGAGGCCGCATGACAAAGCGAGAGTGTGCAGCACTCAATGGGAATACTGTACATGTAGAGACAGGGCCGCTGCATATACTACAACAGGTACGTCCTATTCTCAGACCTGCGTTACCCTGGACACGTCACGTGCTGCGTCTCTGTCCTCGCGCGTCATGACGTTACGTCGCACAACACGAGGACAACGCGTGACGCATTCAGAGTGAAGCGAGCATGGCTGCGAGCATGTGTGTGTGCTTCTTGTATGGGTACTCAAGCTCTGCATTGTTGTCTGGGTATGCATGGGTACGGACGCATTGTTCGGGTTCCAGGGTACCAGGAAATGCTGTGTGTCATACCATGGGAACATGGAGGTGCATGATGAGGCAGTGAGGAAGGATGACGTGAGCTTTGGGAATTCGGGGCGTCATGGCTGAGTTTGTGGATGCGTCACGCGAAGGGTCTGTGCTGGTTGACAAGTTTTCTTTGCAATAAGTTTGTGTGTGTGTGTGTGTGTGTGTGTGTGTGTGTGTGTGTGTCCAGTGACAGGAGTGTTTCTCTTTGTGTGGAGATGGTGTGTGTGAGAGAGAGAGAGAGAGGGAGGAGAGAGAGAGACAGAGAGAGAGAGAGAGAGAGAGAGAGAGAGAGAGAGCATCTCTTTGTATGGGGACAGTGTGTGTGTGTGTGTGTACGTGTGTGTACCTGCACATGTGTGCGTGTTTGCTCTGGTCTGCACGTAAAGAAAATTAGGTGTGGTGCGCATGAGGTGACACGATGCTCTCTGCACGCGAGAATGACAAGTGTCGTGCACAAAGCCATTGCAGTGCAGGGCTGGGGTGGGTCCACAATACCGATGCACATGTTGCGTGTTCCCAAACAAGAACAACACAGCACCCAAACCAGTGCTTCTTACAAGTGTACAGACTTTTGCACGAACGCCCCCATCTGGTGCCATTGCAAGACTCGACAGACTGAGTGTGTGTGTCTGTGCCCCCCCCCTCTCTATTTTGCACCGCAGCCACAAATTGTTCACGTTGCCCAATCACAGAACGCTGTTGAGTTCCTTTGAACAGAGGCTGGAACCGCCCTCCCCACGGCACTGGCCAAATACGCACTACTGTGTCAATGGGAGCGCGCATGCTGTGAACCTGGCTCCCGTCCCCCACGGATACGTTGACTTGTGACGCATGCGGTGCTCCATTCGCGGGACGTGTGCCCACCGTGGGACGCTGACCCACAAACACACGTGGTGTGAACCCAGCCTCCTGCTCCACACGACGTTGCGTTTGGTGTGAACGTGGTGTGAACGTTATGCTACGATGTTTCACTGAACGCCCCCGTCAAAGCCAACGTCAATAAGAGCACTGTTTCCATGGCATTGGCCAATCATGAAACACCATTCGACGTTGGCGTTGATGTGGCATTCAGTGAAACGTTACTGCATAAAGTCCCTGTTGTGGTGTGAACCTGGTGTGAACGCGGCGCTGGTGACACGGAGCGCTGCGTCCATGGGAACGCCGTTTCCATGGGAACACGAGGACCCGGTGCCTGGGAGGCCGACGCACCTGTCTCCACGCGCTGTTAATTGTTCGGTTCACGAACCACAACCTCCGATATGTGACCCGTTTCACACTGGGGGCGTCACGCGTAGTCAGGGTCAATAGGCGTCGCGTCGATGACGTCAACGCAACGCGCATGACGTCATCGCAACCACGTGACTGATTCAGTGCGTGACATTTTGGAACCAGAATCTTCTTCACCCACAATGCACTTGGCCCCAGAAGTCAAGGGCGGCACCACAAGTCATCAGGATCACGTGTACGTGGCCCCGTTCTCTTGCACAGAAACGCAGCGCGTGACGCACGTGGTGTGAACCGATCCCTCCGTGGCCTGATTCTCTTGAATTCCCCTCCCACGAGAAGCCCCTCTCTCTCAACACATGTTCTCGGGCTGTTCTCGTTTTGGGATCAGGGGCAGATCCCGCGGGGGGTGGTCCGTGAGCACCTCTTGGTCATTAAAATTGAGATACGCAACGCACACACACGCACACACATGCACACACACACACAGACACACACACACACACACAATGAAGAGCCGCATGCATATTTCCCTACCCACCCCCACAATCCTTGTCAAATTTTTCAATTTTGATGCAGGACCCCAGGGGTTCTGCCCCCAGACCAATCCCTGTATCGGCCCCTAGAACCCGTGTGCACCTGACATGGTGTGTGTTCAGGTGAGAGAAGCAAAACAAGACACCACGGTGAGCAGGACAAAGGACTGTCACACAGAGACTGTGATTAGATCTACCTGAGGCAGACAGGTGCTGGGTCCAAGAATCACGCCAACAACTCAGTCCAGATTCACGTGGGGTGCGTCACGCGATGACGTTGCGTCATGAGATGGTGCGTCCTTTCAAGACGCTGGGGATGACGCACAGTGCGCGAACGCAATGCTCTCAGGACGCCTTCAGTGTGAAGCAGGGGCTGAAGCACAATAACGTCAACTCCCAATCTGACGATGACGTCATCAGTTTGTTTGTGCTGACGTGGCCTCGACGTCTTGTGTCCAGGAGCGGATCTTAGGGAAGGACCCTCTTCCTGTCCCCTGACTCAAGAAAATGTGCCACTGGCACCACTCCAAGGGAGTCGCCCCCAACCAAACCCTGAATCACACACACTCGTACACACACACACGGCAACTTACACAGAGGAAATGACACACACACACACAGGGTATGTTACACACACAGGAGTGACACACACACACACACACACACACACACACACACACACACACACACACACACCAAGCAACCATGGCACCTGCCTTGCTTCCACGAAAATCTTTTTCCGGCAAGACAAGTCACGTACACACATACTGGTACTGGTGAGCGTATTGCGAACAACATGTTGATCTTATCCCAGGTTCACTCTGCCGTTGCACGCAGAGCTCAAGTCCCAGGTGTTGGTGTTCAGATCCAGGCACCTGAGTCTCAATCTCCAAATATGGGATCAGAGACGTGTGTGTTTGTGTGTGGGACCAGGCTGTGCTGTTGTTTCCTTCAGTGTTCACACACGCTGGATAATGGTTTCTGTGTGTGTGTGTGTGTGTGTGTGTGTGTGTGTGTGTGTGTGTGTGCGTGTGTATGTGTGCATGTGGAGGACCCAGACCTGACTGTGTGTGTACGTGTGTGTGCGTGAGGACCCGGTTGTGTGTGTGTGTGCATGTGGGGGATCTGAGCTGTGTGTGTGCGTGCGTGTTTGTGTGTGTGTGTGCATGTGGGGGATCTGAGCTGTGTGTGTGTGTGTGTGTGTATGTGCGTGTGTGCGTGAGGACCCGGTTGTGTGTGTGTGTGTGCATGTGGAAGACCTGAGCTGTGTGTGTGTGTGAGAGAGAGTGTGTGTATGCGTGTGTGTTTGTATGTGTGCGTGCGTGCATGTGTGTGCGGCGTATGTGAGGACTCGGTTGTGTGTGTGCGTGTTTGTGATTTGTGTGTGTTTGTGTGTGTGGGGGGACCCGCTTGTGTTGTTGTTCCTCAGATAGACCGTCTGTCCCCTGTGTGACCCGTTCATCTGCCGTCCGGAACTTCTCGGACAATGGTCAAGGTGAAGCCCTCCACTGTCCTGCGCTGGCTTCACACTGTGTGCGTCACGTGCTACGTCTCCTTGTGTGGACAATGCATCCCACTGGGTGCGTAGTGGCATGGTATCCCTGAACATAAAACCAATGAGCGCTGTATCAAGGTCCTTCCCCACTGGGGGACGTCGCCGTCAAATTTTCTGACGCTGACGCCAACATTTTGACGTCAGCGTCAAACTTGACACTGGACCCAATGGGGGGGGGGGTACCGCAGAAAACATCACAGTCTGTTCCTGACGTCAACCCTCCTGTCGTCAAAGAAACGACGACGCCCTGGACGCGTGACGCGCTGCGTCCTGACGCAACTTGACGTCTTTGTGACGCAGCGTCTGCAGAGACGCCTTTCATGACGCGTTCTGTGTGACTGACCATCAGTGGTCAATGCCCCTGCACAGGCTTCATGTACCCTGCCGCACGATGCGAGCATCTTCGTGATTTCTCAATTGGAATTTGCCCGATTGCTGACCGTGATAACGGGGAATCCCCATGCTCATTGGGTGACGCACGGACACACACGGAACGCGCAGAAACGCATCGCATGCCTCTCGTGCATGTTGCTTGGGGCACGGCAGGGTAGTGTGTAGTGGTGAAGGAGAGGGGTGGGGGAAATTCCCTTGCTCAGCTGACATCAACATTACAACATGCCAACACACGCGCGCATTGCGCATAAAGGGTCGTGCGTGGTGTTTTGGGGAAAAACGGGTGACACATCAGGTTGCGTCAGTTTTTCACGTATTTGACAGAAAACTGGTTTTGTGCAAAAAAATTCACGTTTTGATGCTCGGACAACATGTGACGCTTCCGAGGTGCAGGAGCGCACTCAGTGTTTCACAGGACGTGCGTCACTTGACGCAAATGACGGCGCCCAGCCCATGGCGACGCGCATGCGCAGGACACGCGTGTGGACCAGGCCTGGCTGTGCCATGCGCTGTGTGAGGGTGACTTCAACGACAAAATCCGTGGTGATTATCCTGCGCAAAGCACTCCGCTAAAGGACCTGCAGTAGAGCCGAGAAGCAGACGTCCCGCTCCTATCCCATGCCCCCCTCCAACCCCAAGAAAAAAGTCACCCCCCTCCTGGTTGTACACCCTGGGTGAAAAGGTTTCGCTTTTCGCCTGTTCTATTTTGGGGAACTGCAGTTAAAGCCTCCTGACCCTGAAAACCAAGTCACTCCCCCACCCCCCACCCCCCACCCCCAACCCCCAATTTGAAATTCTGAGGGTCAAACACTGGTCTCGCCCACCCACCTGACCCTGGATCCCCAAGAAGGACCCAGTGAGACACCCGCAGAGGAACCAGGATTACCAGAAATTCCCGTGCAGAGACCCGGTCCTCTGAATTCACGCCGTTCCCAGTATCCTCCACATAAGGCTTCAGTAGAAATAGCGTGATACCCTGCTACATACCCCCAGGCTGTGGTACCGACAGATCTATTCAAACTTTTATCACGCATCGCGTCCCTGTTCACAGGGACCACGCAAAGCACGGTTCACACTGGATGCGTCAGGCGTCACAGGCCTGAGCAGTTCAGTGTGACGCAAGACCTGTTGACTTGTGCAGCGACGCAGCACGCACTGTGTGGGGCACAGGCCTTGAGCCTGGGTGCAAAACACCCACTTTAAACGCACTAAAAATATCCAGGGTTGGGGGTTGTTTCTGGAAGATCCACAGGTTTCTCAGGAGCCAGAAACTTTCTGACCCCGAACCCTGGATTTGCACGAGAATCATCCCATTTTGAGCTTCACCCCAACATCGTTGGATCACAAGGGGCACACAGAGGCCTTCGGGGTGTTGGCTCCACCCCTCTGTGGGTCTATACCTGAGCGGTTTTGGTATCCCTGGGGGTTCTTCCCTACCCCCTGGATCCGTCTCTTGGAGGAGACTCAGAGATGGTGAAGTCAAAGCAGCCGCCTCTGCGTGCTGCGGTCCCAGCACCGAGGAAACTTGGGGTGGAGGGTCCAGGGGTGAACTCGCTGATGCCCCCATTCTGACCCTGACTTACCAACAGCCGCAAAATTTTATATTCTCAATGCAAAATCGTTCCAAGTGGGAACTGGCTGTCAGGAGGGTCTGGGATCCCTGGCTAAACCCCGGAGACATTCTGCTGGTCTCAGTGGTCAGTAAAGAACGGGTACGTTGAAAACTACCCTCAGAAATCAAGCCCGCAGTCGGGGGCGCGTATCTTCTGGAAGACAAACAGGTCTCCATGGAAGCTGAAGACTCCAGTATCAACGAACCAAAGTCGTCAGTGTTTGGTTTCAGAACTCCATCTGTGGCACTAAACTGCCAACAGATTCTTCAGCCCAGGTCTCAATGTCCACAAACGCAAACTCACCAAACGAACCTTCCCACCCACTTTGATCTATTTTCCTTCTCTGCTTTGAGCTCCACGAACAAGACACATGGCAACAGGAATTTTGTCTCTTTTTCTGTCCTTCTTGGAGGAGTCCAATTTGTCGGGAAATGACACTTTGCGGACGATAATGGCGATTTGACTGTCTCCCGTGTGGGTTGTTAGGCGGCGCGGGAACAGCGGGACCCGTCGCCATGGCAGCGGGAGCGTCTGCGTCCCAGTCGCTGAGGTACCGGGGTGCGTCGTGCATTGGGTCGACGGGTCCTGCGTTGTACTTTGCAATGCAGCGCCCATTGACTCGTACAGGTGTGCAACGTATCAAGTGCCAGGTCCAAACTGGTGGGGCCAAATCTACAGGTCTGTCCTTTTGACAGCCGGGTGGTCCAAGGGGTGCGTCTCTGTTTGAGCCGGTAGGCCACAGCGTCACAAGCATTTTGCCAGTGACGCAATGTGTGACGCTTACAGTGTGAAACGGGAACAGTGAGTTGTCTCCATGGCAGCGGGGCGCGTCTGGTAACCAGAGACACAGGCTGAGGTCAGCGAGGGGAGGGCGCGGGGGCTGGGGCTGAGCCTTCGGGCAGGGGTAAAGTTCCGTGTTGTTTGCGAGTTAGAAATGAGGTTTCTTTTTGTTGCCCTCTGCTTCAAAAGTGCGTGTGTGTGTGTGTGTGTGTGCAAACGCGTTCACCCTTCCTTTCTTCATCCTTTCTTTCGTCATTCCTTTCTTTCCTCTTTTCTTCCTCTTTCTTTCGTTCTTTCTTCACAACAAAAATTCTTTCTTCTCCCTCCAACTCTCCAGCCCTCTCTCTCTGTCTCTGTCTCTGTCTCTGTCTCTGTCTCTGTCTCTGTCTCTGTCTCTCTCTCTCTCTCTCTCTCTCTCTCTCTCCTTTCTTTGTGCTTGTCTCCCTCACCCTGCACCTGTCCCTCTCTTTCTCTCTCTGCCGGCCTCTTTCACTCTACATCCCTCCCTCATCACTCTCCTCTGTCTATTTCTCTCTCCTCTGCATATTGGACTTTATGTCTTTCGAGATTTCTGTCTGCTGAAGTTTTTTGTCTTGTGCCTGGCTTCGGTCCCATTCTGCAGCTCAGCCATGAGACAACAATGAGATTGTTGTGAAGTGAGCAGTCTCCACTGTGGAGCAGTGTCATTCTGAAACAGAGATTCTGCTTCACAACGCATCCTTTTTGGCTGATTTGAGGATGTCGTGCTGTTGTAGCGAGCTCAATTTTTGAGCAACCTAAACAAGGTGACTGAAACAATACACCAACAGGCAGCATCCACCAAAAGTATGTGTACAACAGTTTGATAGTGAACATATATTTCAAATTTGGATCTTTTGGGTCTTTCAAATTTATAGGAGTCAGGATAATGTGCATGAAAGGAATTTGTCAAGTTTGATATTTAGGTTTTTGAGGGCAAAAAGTTCCAATCTTTGGGGTCACTAAATTTTGGACTTCACTGCACAAAGTAGGCAATATCTCAGTGTTGCTTTGACAATGATGTATATTGATGAAATGTAGTACATTGATTGGGTATTGAACTGGTGTTATTTGTTTTTTCATTTTCAGAAATTTGTACATGGGTTTTAGGTGGGGCCAAAGTTCAGGTACAAATTTGGGATTTTTGGAAAATGTTCAAAAGAGACATTTGGCAAAGATTTTGGCAAACTTTGTGTGTAATGAGGTGACAAGTTTCAATGTAAAGATTATTTGGGTGTTTTCGAAGTGATAAAAAACACCATCTGCTCATTTGTGTTTAGATCATTGTTTTCAGCTCACTGTGTTTTGGTCACTGTGTTGGGGTCACTGTGTTTGGATTGTTGTGTTTGGGTCACTGCATTTTGGTTGCTGTTTTGGTCGCTTGCATTCTGGTTTCCCAAATCACCGAGAGCTTCATGGAGCTATTTTTTGGTCAAACATGTTCTGCAAAATTTCTTGAGATCAATCTGACAAAATGCAAGTTTCTGTGAACAAACTGTCAAAGAGAACAGGTGGTCCCTGGCCACAGCAGTTCTTCCCCTCCAATACATCTTCATAAATACTTCCACAGCTGCTTCTTGGGACGCTCAACAAACCATTTGAGGAGCAGATGTCCTTTGTTTATGAGTGCTTAAAACTTCCAAGCGCAGAAGCCAAAAAGCATTTTTCTACTGCGAATGACAAGAATCCAAAATCAGCAGATTGTCACCTTGTATGAGTGTAAGTTTGTTCCATGCAAACTTTTGTCTCAATGTCAGTTTGCAATTCTCCGTGTGTCTAACTTTCCACATTTCTTGATTGCATGATACATCATTCATCGTTCCTAAAATGGGTTGCCACATCAACTTTCTTTGTTGCAGGAATGATGAAGTATATTGTGTTTTCTATGCTATCTGCTTTGGTGGCTGTATATCTTCAAAGATCTGAAGACCCACTGATCCCTGTTGGGACTCTAGTTGAGACCATAAGGAGCTACTGTGGTTCTGCCTTCTTGAGACTCCAAAGTTTTGCAGGTTTGGCTGATTCTCTATTTTGTGTGATCATTTTCAAACAATATTCTCATATTTTGGATGTTTTGAGTGTTGAATTTAAAAAGTGAAACGTTACCGAATTCCAGGCCCCTTTCCTCTGTTCAAACCATGCAGCAAAGTACGAGTGGGACGATTGGTCAAAGGAAAACCTGAGCACGAGAAGAAGAGGGACTGCCACCAGATGGAGATGTCAGCGGACGGAGTTCTCCAAGGCATATAGTGCTCATCTCAAGTCTTGCTTTGCAGGTGTGTCAAGTCCAAAATATGGTCAATGTGACAAGGCCTTGTGATGTTGAAAATGCACTTCATTCTGAAAATGGATTGGCACACCCTCCTTGCTGATACTGCTGTTGATGAAACTTGGTGTTGGAGGAGAAATTTTTGTAGTGTTGGGGCAATCACTTTTTTGAGCATGGAACCTTGTTATGCTTCAACTCCACTTCAAAAGACCTTTTGGGCGAATGTAAATAAATCTCTTTGAAACTCAACTGTGTGTTCTTGCTGATCACGCCAAGGAGGCCTGGACAAGTGTTATTGGGCAGTTCTTGTGACGAGCCGAGTGAGCCGAGATTGTTAACTTGCCCAATCTTCAACCCAGGGTGGAAGTCCGTGTGACTTCACCGGCGGCTGATGCTGGTGCCAACAGCCATCCAAAGCTCATGGTTACTCTTTTGGTTCAAACACAAGGAGACACTGTGTGCAGGCTTTGAAGACAAGCCAAACCACATGAACACCAAACCATGTGTGAAAAAACGAAAATGCATCAACACACCACACCAGAGACACCAAGTGAAGCGGTGTCAGTGGAGCCAGAAGCAGGAGAAAAATGCAGCAACAGGTAATTCAGGTTTTGAGACAAACAAGGAAGGCAGGGTTGAAAGGATGTGTGCCAAGTCCAATGCTTCCAGAATGGTCCATAACTTTGAGTGTCAAAGTAGTTGCGAACAGGCTGCTTTTCTCAGTTCTGCACAGTTGCCAAAAATATCTGCTCTCGTCTGCTGGCAAAAAGTTCGCAGCTGGATAGCCATCATGAGATCTTCAGATTCCTGTGAACATCCCGTTGTGTGTGCTGCAACAGGTGTTTCTGGCTGCGTCGTAGTTTGATGCAGAACAACACTTGACAGACCTGTTAACATGCAGCCTCGTGAGAACCTTTTTGGCAGTGAATGTTTTCTTGGTCTAGAAGAATAAGCACATCAAAGACATCAAATTTGTTGTGAGATTTGTTCTCACCTTGATTTGTTCTGAAGACCAGTTGCCACCACACAATATCCCGTGCAGTTGCTCATTCACAAACAGGCGATAGATTGCTTTTCATCCTGGTGTTGAGGAAACGACAGACTTTGTGTAATTTGTGGACTGGTTTTTGTTCTCTATGGCACATTCCTGAAATGGCCCAGATTGTTCATGTGGAGATGCACCAACAGGATGTGGTGGTTACCTGGCAAAACAGTGCTTGTGGGGGTTGTGGTTAGTTTTGAAGAGTGGCAACAACAGAACTGCATCTGACCATTGAGTGGTGAAGTTTTGAAAATAATTCCTTGCAGGAGCCCTTCAGGGTACCAGTTGTGCCACTTGCAGTGAAAGAACACCAACACCACCTGTTGTGGCAACATTGGAAACAACCTTTCAATGTTTTGAAGATTGGTGACCAGTGCCTCTGTCCACCTGAGGTGGGATGTGGACAGGTCTGAGAAGAGCTTCTCTGTCTGTCTTCTCACCTCTCTTTCTGCCTCGCTCTTATCCTACAACCCTCCCTCTCTTTTTCCCGCTCTGTTTCTTTCTCCTCTGCTGATTGGGCCGACTTTCTTGTGAGATTTCTGTCTGCTGAAGTCTTTCGACTCGTGCCTGGTTTCTGTCTTGTGCTGCGGCCTGGCCTTGACAAAAATTGTTTGCGTGTCATTCTGAAACAGATATTCTGCTGGCCAACACACGCCTGTTTCGATCCAGTGCATTCTGTTCTGAAAAATCCTCGAGCATCAATCTTGCTGAAAACAAGTTTTTGAAGACCAAACACACTGGAAAACAAACGAAAAACAGATGGTCCCTGGCCACAGCAGTTCGGACCCCACAGTACATCTCCTTGATGTCATTTCAATTTTCCACAGCTGCTACTTGAAACAATCAACAAGCTATTGGAACCATAGGAACAGGTGTTCCTTGTTTTTGTGCAGAAAACTTCGAAAAAACAGAAGCCACAAAGGATCAATCCACTGGAGACCAAGAGAATACAAAATCAGCAGATTTTCACCTTGTGCTCGTGTAAGTTTGGTCCATGCACATTTTTGCATCTGGTTTTACTTGAGGATTTTGTCAGTTCCTTGTATCAGTACTTCTGGAAGAAAACACCAGGTGGCATCCAGAAACTGATTTCTGATTACATGCATGCTCAAAGGAGCTTGATCTAGCAATTTTAGTTTTGGCATTAGTCAAACTTTCCAAAAAAATCTGGTATTTCTTGTTTCACTGCAGGTCATTCTTCTTTCCTTCACTCACTTGCCAATGTCATCAACTTTCTTTTACAGGAATTTTGCAGGAAGAATGAAGTACCTTGTGCTTACAATTCTCTCTGTTTTGATGGCTGTATATCTTCAAAGATCTGAGGACTCACTGATTCCTGTTGGGGCTTTGGTTGAGACCATGAGGAGCTTTGGTGGTTCTGCCTTCATAAAACTCCAAAGCTTTGCAGTATGCAGTAAAAAGTATGGTCCTGACTGTCTTTGGTGACACAAAAAGTCGAAAAAAATCTTGGACTTGGAAGAGGCAAATTTGTGCTGCCTGGACAAACTATTTTTCAGAATGGAACTTATTCATTCTTGTCTGAGTTCATCTCCAATTGAAATGACATTTAGTGTGAATGTGAATATATTTCTTTCTTTGAAGCTGAATTTGTGTGTTCTTGCTTCTTCCTTCAAAGAGGCCTGGAGAAAATAATGGAAATATTGTGGAACCAAAAATTTACAGCAAATTAGTGGAATATGCTCAGTTCAAACACCAGCTGATTCAAAAGAACACCTGTCTCTTGTTGTGGTTGATTTTGGTTGTATGCCTGTAGCTTTGAGTTGTTCAAGCCTGCATCTTTCCAACATGTCAGTAAATACGTTCCAGGTAACACCATACAAACTTGACCTTCAACAGAAGTTTTCACAACTGTGTGCAGGTGCAGGTTGAAGTCGAGTCCTTGCTGTTGGTTTTTCTGGTTCATCTGGGCAAACCACAGGCAGTTGCTTCCTGGAACTCCAGTACCAAAGTAAGTGAATACAGAGACAGTTCCTTGAACTTTGTGGCAGACACTCATCATTCTTACTGCTGTTGCCACCATCAGTTGCCTGCAATATCAAAGTTTTGATTTCACTTTTCAGGAATTTCGCTGGCAGAATGAAGCACCTTGTGCTGACAATTCTCTCTGCTTTGATGGTGACAAATCTTCAAAGATCTGAAGACTCACTGGTCCACGGGGATGCAAGGACGGTGGTAGCAGTGGAAGGAGTAAACCGAGTATGGTGTGAGTGAGAGTCTGTTCTGCCGATAATGATAATATATGTTTCAAAGTATTGACTGTGATACACAGCAGGATCAACTTGTACTTGGAAGTTGCATTGTCGGGTATGATTTGAAACAACACATTCATAACAATGCTGAGCATCCATGTGTCGAATGTATATGACAGAAAAAGACTGTGAATTATAAATAACTCGGTTCATGCATATGCATCACGTGGTAAGAGAGAGTGTAAATGCCTGGATGTAAGGAAGTGGCTGAGAGTCTGAAGTGAGTACTCAAGGCGCAGAGTGCGATCTCCTCTGGTTGACCTAACAGCATGGCACAAAAAGTCTGCGTTGGTTATCAGACCGCAGCACCGGACTCAGTTAACTGTCATAGACATGTAACAGCGGACTATTGAGTCACGAGAACGTTGCGTTAAGACGTGAGACATTACTAGCTGCCAGTCACCCCTTACAAAGGACAGAACAGTAGGGGCTCTGGTTGAGACCATGAGGAAATATTGCAGCTCCATCTTCATGAGTCTCCAAAGCTTTGCAGGTTTGAATCTTTGACCAAGTTATATTTTGCTGAGCAAAACATACTCATAATCAGCTGGTATGTCTTTTGTGGTGGCTAATTTGGAGTGTGTCCCTGTAGCTGTATGTTGTTCACACCTGCATCTTACCAAACGTGTTACTGTGTGATGTTGCAGGCAATTCTGCTGTGTTTTCTGCGTGCACAAGGACTAGACAGGGAAGAGGAGTCTTTGGTGATCATGACAATGGGCGAACAATGAAGAGGGACTGCCACCAAATTGATGCAAAACCGGATGGCAAGACTGCGTTCGGTATCTAGTGCTTTGCCTCACAGAGATACATCCACTTTTGTTGACTTCAATTTTAAGTGGTGTGTGGTAACCATACGAATTTGCAGAATAGCTTGCAGTTACAGATGTGTAGAATCTGGTGAAAAATTCTCCTTGACTTCAACAAGTAGATTCTGCCAGTGAAAGGCAATGTTGTGCTCCAAAAGGGAAATATGGTCATATTTCTTTGGGAGCGGTCGGTCTGTTGTTAAACAGTAAACTTTTGCTCTGTTGTGAAAAGATCCACAAAACCTGAAATGTGTGTTGCTCCTGATCTCTTCTCGACATCCTGAATCCCTTCGACAACACAAAATGTGAGTGTCACTTGCAGCTCAACCTGAAGAGTGCATCTGTGGTAACCAAGTTGAGATACTCTTGCAAAGAAGAGACTCTATTTCAATAAAAGTGTGGCAAAAGTGATATATGTGTGGTGTTTTGCAAGGGGGCTGCACCCAGGGGCACAGGTCTCCCAATATGACACTCATGACATGGTGCAGGCACCAGTATTCTGCATTGTTTTCCCAAAACAGGTCCTTTTCCTTCTGTGATCACTTTCAGTGAAGAGTACTGGATGAAACCTTGCACAGGTCACTTTCTGGACTTTGTCAGTCTTATCCTTGCACTGGGAAATTAGTCTTTTGTACTGCAAGTGTGATAATTCAAAAATAGCTGGACCAGTGCTGAAAGAATGTTGTTTGAGTGAAGGAAAGCAGTTTCAGACGTATTCGATATTTTGTTCTGTCTGACGAGAAAGAGTTCAACATATTTTTGCTTTGGTTTCTGTTGTGAATGTAGTGTGGGTCTTAGGCTTGAAATCATTTTGGCAATTGGTAGTTTGTGCTGTGTATTTGTTGTGTTCTCCACAGCTGTCGTTGAAAACCTTTTCTCCACCACTGGCAAAAACCTTGCCAGATAGCAATCTTGAGATCTTCAGATTCCTCTGAATAGCCTGTTGTATTTGCTGCAACAGATGCCTGGGATGAGTCACGGTTTGCGGCAGCAAAACATTTCTCAGGTTTGGAAGTGGAAAAAAGGCAGAACTACCACACATAAGCACCAGCCACATGACACACAAATTGACTTCCAACAAAGACTTTCACTGTGCAGGTGCAGGTTGAGCCAATTCCGAATTGTGTCTTTGCAAAGGCTTTCTGGTCAGGAATTCTTGATTCATCCGCGCAAACCAGAGGCAATTGCTACAGGAAGAACCACATTTTCACTTTTCATGAACTTTTCCAGGAGAATGAAGCACCTTGTGCTGGTGGTCCTCTCTGCCTTGATGGTTGCACACCTTCAAACTTCTGAGGACCCAACTAATCCTGTGGGGACAATGGTGGAGACGATCAGGAACTATTGCAGCTTTGTCTTCATGAGTCTACAAAGCTTTGCAGGTTTGAATCTCACACCAAGTCCATTTTGATGAAACAAACACACTCCCATTCAACAACAAAAGAACTTGGTTTGGACAGTTTGATCAAAAGAAGGACATTTTGTGGAACCAAAATACAGCAAAGCAGTGGAATACGCTCAGTTTCAACACCAGCTGATTCAAAAGAACAAAGGACTGTTCAAAAGTGTTGGCCCATGTAAGGTGTGTGCCTGTGCTTTGAATTGTTTACATCTGCATCTTCTTCCAAACATGTTGTTTTGTGATATTGTGATATTGTAGGTCATTCTGCTGTGTCTTTTGCATGTACAAAGACAAGACAGGGACGAGGAACGTCGAACATTCCTGACCATGAGCGAACAAAAAAGAGGGACTGCCACCAAATTGCTGTATCCCCAGATGGAAAGATCCTGCATGGTATTTAGTGCCAATCAAGCAGACCCATGTTTTGCTCTGTACTGATATTTTTGCTGGCAAAAACAGAGAGCAATGGACTGGATTGTGTTTCCAAACAGGTTGGAAAATCTTGGAAAAGAATTCTCATGATTTTGACAAATAGGAGTGAAAAAGCCTTGAGAGGTAATCAGGAACAAAAAGGAAAAATATTCTGCAAACAGATTTTGCTTAAAATTTGAATAAATCTGGTCAAAACCTGAAATAGTTCCCGATTCTTTTCTGTCACCCTGTACACAGATTGTGAACTTAAGCTTCAGAATCCCACCCTCTGCCACCCGTGCAACTTGCATCCCAAACTGAGGAGTGTATCTGTGGTCACCGAGATGAGAATCTTATGTGTTGTTTTGGGGAAATGCTGGTGTGCTGCAATGATCTGTGTTCCTTGCAATCACTCCAGTTCAACAGACACGCCTTTCTATGTGCGTTATTTTGCTCAGGATGTTTCCCAAAATGTCAGAGTTGTGGTCCTTGTGTCTTCATTTTGTGTTGTTTGGTGCATCCAGACATAAAGCTGAAAACACGCACACACAAGCGCGAGACACGTCTCCGACTGGAAAGGGGGGGGGGGGGGCTTCTGTGGTTCTTGGACCCACAAGGGATTTTGCTGTTGACAATACTTAGTTGGACTTTGTCATTTTGTTTTGTTTTGCAAAAACGGTCAAGACAACAACAAAAACTACAACAAAAACATGTGTCTCTCACCACAGCAAGATTCGTCAGACAAAACATCTTCACAGAGAACTTCACACCTGCCAGATACAATCAGTTCTATTCTGGTGGCAAATGCCACAGGATAGAAATCTTGAGATGTTCATCTTTCTGCAAACAGTCAACATGTGCACATGAACAGGTGCCTGAAGCCACACAAACAGTTTGGTGCTGGAGCCTGAGAAAGGATCAGTTTAGCAGACACCAAAATATTTGAAAGATTGGTACAATTCAAGTTGGATATTGGGTTGGTGACTTTGTTCCATCCTGTTGCTTTTGGTCAGATATATTAGGAACTACTATGTGCTCTGTGCAAACACTTCATGCCCAAAGTTTCATGCTTCAATGGAATTTATGTTGAAAACAATTATCTTTGACAGGTATTTTGCAGGTAGAATGAAGTACCTTGTGCTGGTGGTCCTCTCTGCTTTGACGGCTGCACAACTTCTCAAGACCCACTCAACCTGGGAGCTCTGGTTGACACCATGAGGAGCTACAGTGGTTCTGTCTTCTTGAGGCTCCAAAGTTTTGCAGGTTAGAATCCTCCATCAACTTTAAGTTCATCAACAAGAAAATAATAGTGGATTTCTACTTCCAGATGTTTCTGTTTGCAGGTTATTCTGCTCCGCACCAGACTTGCTCAAAGATACGAGGGGGCCGTGGCCGTTGGACTGACACAAAGCCAGAAGGGGCCACAGAGAAGAGGGACTGCCACCAAAATTGAAGTGTCAGCTGACGGAGCTATTTATGGCATATAACAGTGTATTCATCTTCATAAAAGTTTCCTTTTCTGCAGCCGACCATGTGAATGAGGTGGGCTTCAAGGCAATGGCCTTGTACCGAGAATGACTTCCACCAAATACAAGTGGCAGCGGAGGAAACAATTCGAAACAATTTGAAACCGAAGAAAGTGTGTCATTTGGTCTTCTTCTTACTGATTCTTTGTGACCAATGTTATGTATTTGTTCCTTCGTGACTTATCACTGAACATTGTGGTGACGAGAAACTGAACAAACTTAGATGTGGCAGCCACTTGCTAATTGAACACAAACTTTGTGATCTGACGGTTTGGTGAGAAAATACTCTGAAGAAAATGCTTTCACAGTGTGGGCACACAAGTAGAGATTACTTCCATTCATTAAAAGACAAGATGATGCTTTTTCGACCTGAAGCTCTTTCGAAACAACAGCAAAGCCAATACTTTTTCTTTCAGTTTTGGGACAGGTGGTTCAGAATTTTTTTGCTTTACTGATAGATACCTTGTTCTTTTGACTGTGAATGAATGTATAAAAAGGGAAAGAAACTCCAACATGGGTAAAACTCAGTTTACTTGTGCAGTCTTTTCACATGATTGCTACCATTCAACTCGCAAAACCCAATTGGTTCATGGAGATGACCATGTTCGGCAGGGATAGGGTCTGTCAAAATATGTCTGTTTGGCTGGCCAAGGTGTATTGTTGAACACAACATGTTGATTCTGAAGACTGCTTCAGCTTGCACACACACGCAGAAGATGCATCTCCCACTCAAAGGTGGCGGTGTCTCTTTGACAGAGAAACTGGTGTTGAGCATTTTCAGCTGGACTTTGTCATTTTGTTTTGTTTTCCAGTTTCTGTCAGGAAAGCAGTGAACACTGTGTTTTTCACCGCAGCAAAATGTATCAGATAAAACATCTTCACTGTGTACTTGACACCTGTCAGATACCATCAGCTTCATGCTGGTGGTAAATGCCACTGGATAGAAATGTTGAGATGTTCATCTTTCTGCAAACAGTCAACATGTGCACATGAACAGGTGCCTGAAGCCACACAAACAGTTCGGTGCTGGAGCCTGAGAATTATCAGTGAAGCAAAGAATTATTCTGAAAAAACCCCACCATGATGCAAGTTGAAATTGGGCTTGCTGAATTTGACGTGTTTTGTGTTGCCTTTTGCTCAAAAGAATAAGCATATATTGTGGTCAATGCATGAGCAAAAGCTTCTTGCCTCACAGTTCCTGTTGAAAGCAATTGTTCTTGACTGGCATTTTGCAGGAAGAATGAAGTACCTTGTGCTGGTGGTCCTCTCTGCTTTGATGGCTGTATATCTTCAAAGATCTGAGGACCCACTTCTCCCTGTTGGAGTTTTAGTTGAGACCATGAGGAGCTACTGTGGCTCTGCTCTTGGAAAGCTCCACAGTTTTGTAGGTGTGTGTCTTTTGTCAAGGTGCAAGCTTTGGTTTTGCAAACAATGGTTTATTGAACTTGTGTCTTTCACACCCACTTCGGAACTTTTCCTGTGCAGTTGCAACTTCGACAGTGGATCTGTCAGGACTACAGCCCAGCAGTTGGTCATCACCTATTTCTTCCTCGTGGGAAAACATAAAACTCACCCACAGAGAACATCCTGAAACCTCTTCACCACTTGGCCTGCTCTCAGGTTGTGCTCTATTGACTGTGTTTTCCCATGAGAGAGCCTTTTGATTGCAGGATATTCTGCTCTGTGCAAGACTTGTTCAAAGACACGCGAGGGGAGAGGTATCACCAAGCCAGGGGGAGCAACGAAGAAGAGGAACTGCCACCAAATCGAAGTGTCAGCTGATGGGACTGTTCATGGCATTTAGTACCCTGTTTGTAGCGTTGTTGTATTGAAAATTTCCTTTTGTCAACTTTCTTTCTTGACTTTGTGTACAGTGGAGGTGGTACATCCAGTTTGATGTCCTCTTTGCCTCAGGTACAAATAAATCTACATCTGAGTGAACAATAAGGCTATGAACACTCACATTTGTGTTTGTGCTTCTATTCATTGATCTGTAAGTTCAAAGCACGTTGTGATTGGGTTGCTGCGTTTGGCAACAACAGCAGCTCAGCCAATTAGAAACGTCCTGTGAAGGAGATCGACCTACTCTGGACACTGTCAGCAGACAATGGAAACAGCACACAGATCTGGTTCCACATACATTTCCGTGCTGGCAACAAACCACTGCAAACAAATTTTTGGTCCCGAGCTCACACATGAAAAACAAATGAAACATAATGAGAGCAGAGTGGCAAAAGTGTAACATGAAAAAGTGCCATGCACCATAAAAATGCACTATGGACGAACGTGTACCATGCACGTACGCACACAAGGCACACACCCCCAGATGCACCCGGAAACACACACGCCTCACACACACACACACACACACACACACACACACACACACACACACACGTACCGTTCCCCTCTTGCCGAGCGTATTGAATCGGTACCACGCCCCGCTACGCGAGTTGCCCTGCCCGCGGATCGTCCCTGCGTCTGCCACGCCCCAAGTATCCACGAGTACTCCGATCAGTACCAGGAGTACTGCCCTCCTGATCCACCGCATACTGAATCTGTGGAGAAAGAAGAGAAATCATTCTGGTGGAGTGAGTACTATGATGAGTACCAGGAGTACTGCCCTCCGGATCCACCGCATACTGAGTCTGTAGAGAAAGAAGTAGAGTATGAGTACTGTGATGAGTACCAGAAGTACGGCTCTCCTGACATACTGATTCTGTTGAAAGGAGAAGAACAGAGATCAGAGAGACTGGAAAAGAACAAGAGACACAGAAGAGTGGATGGAGAGACAGAGACAGAGAAACCCAACAGACAGGAACGGGAACCAATAATTTTGGTGCCCATCCGAATCCAACCGCATTGTGGCCATCTGGTTGAAATCAAACAACGCCTTCGTCTCCGCCTGGAAAACCAGGAGAGTCTGAGGGTAACGTTCTGGAACATCACTGAATCTGGCGCCAGGTTCACACTGACTGCGTCATGAGTTGGGTTCCTCTGGACTGACCTGTTTTGGGGTGCAGAGCGTTTGACGCCACGTGAAACATCCATTTCAAGACAAGTATGTTTCTGCAGAACCTTTGAGCCACACAGGATCCGCCTGGTTCAAGGACCCGTCCATGAGGTCCCAGGGTCCTGACCACTTCCCACAACAGCGGCAAGAACGGGTCTGGGGGTCATTCATGGGTTCCTGACCACGCCCCGAGGGGCCAACTCTTCCTGGCTAAAACTGCCTGATCTGTGCTGAGGAGGAGCAGATGCACCCGTGTGTTTGGTCAATTCAGACACTGGGCAGCTGTTTTCTCACCGGAGCCTCATGGCTGAAAGATCCCATTGGGGTCCAGATGGCCACACAGGCTCTATCCTCGGTCCAGCCACCAGTCCCGGCCCCAGCCCTGGCCCAGCCTCCAGCCCCCTGACCTGGCCACAGCCCAGCCCTGGCCCAGCCTCCAGCCCCCTGACCTGGCCACAGCCCAGGCCCCGGCCCAGGCCCAGGCCCCGGCCCAGGCCCAGGCCCTGGTCTGCAGCTGTCTCTGCCCAACCTCGCAGGCAGAGGCCACAGTGGACAAAGACCTGACCACAGGCGTTCAGTGGATGAAAATCGGACAAAAGGAACACTGCGACAAAAAGTCGGATGAAGGGAAGAAGTGGACTTGGGAGTGTAGAGACTCTGCAAAGAGAGGACCCGGATCCTGTGTTTGAGGATCTAATTGACGCGCTGCAATCAAGATCCAGTGATAAAAGGACGGAAACCTGTCTGCGCAGAATCAGACTTCAGGAGTTCTGGGGCGGACCCAGGATCTGGGTTGGGGACACAAGGGAGTGGTGGTGGTGGGAAGATCTGCCAGGGTAGGTCAACGGGGACAAGTCCAAAGGGTTGGTGGACCTAAGCTCCAGTATCAGGGCAGCTTCAGGGCTGACTCAAGTGTCCGACCAAGAGTGGTTTGGTCTTGTGGTGGACGCAAGGGGTCGAAGGATCGCTGCCTTCCGTGGTGGTTCCCAAATGACCGGTGCGAGGATGCAAGGTCAGACAATTCAAGAATCGGCCAAGGGCAGTTGGAGAGCTGGAACCAGGAGGTAGTGTGAACTGCAGCAGGTCTACCAGTGGCTGAGAGATTGGATCCAGGCTCCGCCCCTAGAACCACCCGCCCAAATTCCGCATAGCCGAGCGAGAAAAAGGCCATCAAATCAACCGAATGACGCAATTTTATCAGATGAGGGAAAATTAATTTTAGGAGGTGCTGCCATCATTCACCAAAGGCCAGAGAATTGACGCGAAGCTGTGGAAATACACAGTGATCCAGTTCTGTTTTTTGACGTTGATTTCGCAGGGTGTGCATGCAAATTTGACGCTCAAATTGCACTGGAAATGGAGAGTGAATTGGAGAGATCAAATTTCTCGGCTTCGATTGGCGGATTGGTACAAATGGAGAACGATGCAAAAAATTGAATTTCCCCTGAGAGTTACGCAAAAAAGAGAATTGGACAGTTGTCTGTGAGCCGAGTGCGTGGTGCGTTGAGCAGTTTTCACATTGGCGATACGTCATCAATTTTTGACGTTGGCGTCAAAATTTAACATTGAACCCAATGGTGGAATTTATTTTTGACTTCAGCCAAAAAAAAAAAAAAGACAACCGCTCGTCACCCAATTTATGGAAGCCCAATCTTTCACGTCTCTACGTTTCACGTCCAGAACCTTTTTTCGTTTTCCCTGTGTATTTATCCAAGTCTGTCCCACGCGCACCTCGCAGACAACCCAAGAACCTGGCCCAAATTTCCTAATTTCAGAGACCCTGTGAACTCTACATAAAGTTTGCGCGGCATCACTGCCCACATCTTCAGAAGCCAACCACACTGCTCTCCACCAGGATTCCACAGCCTTGTCCCCAATCCGCCCCACAGCCAACCTCTTCCGTCCTGACTGAACCCCACCAACCCACCTTGTCACCCCGAACTTTACTCGCCCAGCCCGGTCACCGGCCCAGCCCCAGCCCGGCCCCAGCCCCAGCCCCACGCTGCCCGTACTCCACTCCACCCCACCCCAGCCCTACCCTACCCCCACTCCCACCCCACCCCAGGCCCCACCTCTGGCCCAGGCCCCACCCCGCCCCCACTCGCAGTCCCACCCAACTCCAGTCCCCACTCAGTCCTCACTCTGCCCCACTACCCCACTGCCCACCTTGCCCTCGCCACATCCACCAGCTCCATCTTCACCCTGCCCCTACTCCCACTCCTCCCCCACCCCAGCCCCCACCCCACCCACTGCCCTGTGCTCACTCTGCCACCACTACCCCCACAATACCCTACTGCCAGGCCCTGCCTGATCCCAGTCTGCCTCCTGCCCCGCCCCCGCCTTGGCATCCTGGATGACGGCTTGACCTTCTCTCCATACAGAGACACCTTGCGATTGCTGTCTGCAGCACCTGGCCCCAAGGCTTCCACATGGCAGTCGGATAAACATCAGGCAGGATGAGCCCAGCTCAACACAATCCACCACACAGGTCCGTCGTGTCCAACTCTGGCGGAACGAGCATCAAGGTCTCAATCACACGAGGGTCCAACCCACGGCCACAGGAATTGACTCAAAAGAACAGCTTGCCACCGAATTAGCAGAATTGTGATGGTACGAGGTCCATCTCAAAAGTATCCGTAATGGAGATCAAATGAACTGAAAATCATCTTCAAAATTCCCGGAAACAATTGTTGTGGTAGAGCTACTTCCCTCCTACAACATGCAGTTGTAAAACTTTATTTTTTTGCAACACAAATTATTAAAAAATTATTGACAACTTGTACCTTCTTTCAAGCTTTGACTATTTCACCAGTATTAATTTCAAAATTTACCATGAAATAAGGCTCTTTTGGAGAAAGTATGGCTTGACACCAAAAGCAGACTCTTCCCCTGACTTTGTTCTTAGCTAACCTTCCAAATATTCGCAAAAGAAACCTAACTACTTTCCTTACTTTGTTAAGAAGTTTCCAATTGTACTTTTATTAAAGAATCTCTGGCATAGAAAAGGACAAAATAAAGGTAGTCTATTTTATACAACTTGTTTTTGGGCACAGAACGCAACTTTCCAACCTTTAACGGGTTCTTATGAGATGGACCTCGTACTTCTTTTTTCCCGGCATAACAGGGGGACTCGGCCCCTGGTCAACCTGAATCAGCTGGAGGACGGAAGTATGTGGAGGTGTTGGAAGTCCCACTTCCCTGGAACCGTCAAAGCTCTGAAATTGCCAACCAGTTTCGCAAATAAGAACAGACTATCTCCAGTCCTGCTCACACTTGTGGACCTCTTCGGCTCAGGATGCCACTGTTGATTTCCAAAGACACTCCAGGGGGTTCCACTGCAAACGGCCTGCAATGCGCCCTCACCCATCAGTGACCGTCTTGGTTCTTTGCATTTGCAGTACAAAACCAGCATTGCGTTTGCTCATATTTTTGCATGTGTGTCAGATCTTATCTTCCAGCGACAGATTTTATGCAAGGGCCTGCATGTTGAGCCACACTGAGGAAGGTTCAATGCTGACAGTATGCAAATTGTGCTGAGTGAGAGAACTTCTTGATATTCCCTCACAACTTCATCAATTCTTGCAGCACAGCAGCTATCTACATCATTCATACACCAGAAACCACACAGCACAAGCAGGAAAACACCTGTGAATAATCAATAGGTATCTCCAGATCATGTATCAAGGAGCATGGCCTGGCATGCTGGTGCAAAACTTGTGTATTGATCTGTGAATGCTTCATCACTGTGTCTATGCAGCTACAAAGTTTCGACAAATGACAGTCCCGCTGCTACTATCTTCTTGTTGGTTGTGTTCTCCAAATGAATTGTCACCCAACACACCAGTATTGACCCAGACCCTCACTTGAACTTTCTTGGCACTATTTGAGTGGCCATTCTTGTTCAACTTGGCTCATTTTCCAAATCAAAAATGGTTTCAGGAAAAAGGATACAAAGAAAATGAAACTTCTCTGAAAAGATGTGTACTGCGCTTTTGGCACAAGACAAAGACAGAAAAGACAAGGGACTCGACACAATTGATAACGAGAGAAACAGACAGTGTCCGTGAATTCACAAATGAACAGATCGTCACCCTTGCACGACTTGTGCTCAGCCAAGTCATTCCTCTGATGTGGGGGGCAAAACGTCAGAGGATCTAAACTTGATTGTGACAGATAATCCTACATCAAAGAGGAGTGATAAGTTTTCCTGGAAAATGCAGTTTTCATGCAGCGCAGCTGTTGTACTGCTGTGTTTCGTCAGACCAGGTGAGTTACTGAAGCTCTTACAAAGGAGACAAAATTATGGTCAGCTTCACTTCAAGTCAATATTTTATGATTTTGGGTTTGAAATGAAATCTGATACGAACAGGAGATTTCACAAGTGAATACATTTCAAAAACATACACCATTGCAATGGAAGGGAGGGATAATGAGCAGTGTTTACATCAGCAAATCAGCTGCAGGACAATTGGCTACATCATTGAGAAGGAGTGCAGCTTCAATACTATCTTAATTATCATTGTGAGACACTTTCAAAATGTTGTGCACAGGGAACCATGCACTGAAACAAAAACTAACAGTTCCTTTGAATGCTCTATTGAAATATCTGGGGACAACAGAGTTGTCAAGCCAATGATATCATTTGAAAGAAATGATTCTGAGAATCAGCACTGCATTTTTCACAGATTTTTGGCTCACCAGTCACAAAATCTTACAAAACCAGTTGTTTGCACTCAAAATACTGCCCATTCTGAAGAAAAACACAATAGACTAAAACTGACCAACCTCACTGTGTTCTCCCTCAGCCTATCATTCCACAGGCATGTGGACTTTACTGCTGAAAATATAGACTTCATTGACTTTGCAATAAATGCTGATGCTTTCATGGCAAAACACTGTTTCTTCACCTGCAATTCTTGCTCTTTCTCAGTCTCACAGCACAGTAACTTCAGCCAAGGTATTTGGCTCTTACACTGCCTCTGTCTCTCCTTTGAGTTTCAGAGAAGCACCCTTTCTCACACAGTTATTCATTTTTCATTTGTTTACTTTTGCAACATTGCATTCACAGATATTTATTTTGAAGAAATTAACTGCAGCAAAAACAATGACCTGTCAACAGTTTATATTCTGCAGATTGACTCAAACAAAAACAGTGATTTAAACTTGCCTGAGAGCACTGTAAAAGTTGTAAATTTACACATTCTAAACCATGAAAGATTTGGATACACCTTTGTCATTTACCTTGGCAGTACATTAAATTCTAAGTCAGTGGTCAAATTTGAGAATTGTGTGAGCAGGCAGAGTTCAGCTTTTCTGAGTTATTATGTTTTCTCTGAACCTACTGTATTGTTGTCAGGTTCTGTTCATCAGCTCTATATTGCCAACACTGAAATTTTTGATTCTGTAACTATTTATCCAACATTTGCCATTTCAAATGATGTGAACATTGACATTGAGGATACTGCAGAAGGAGTTCAATACCATCATTCATTTTTGGTGTTCTTTTTGAATTGTACTCTCCTGAACAACACAGCAGATGATGCCATTTTGTTGTTCAGTTGTCCAGGCTTAGAATGTAATTGTAACCATATGCAGCTGTTCATTGAAGATACACTGCTGGAAGGAAACACAGGAACATCATTCTATTCTGCAGTTCTGAAACTAACAGATGTCATCAACAGTCATGTACAGATATCAAACTGCACTTTACTGAACAATGCAGGTACTAAGGGAGCAATTGTCTTTTCTGGCTACCACACTACACTCAGCATGAGAATAACCAACAGCTATTTTCATGGAAATTCTGCCAATTCCTATGAAACTGGTGCTGGTGTTATTCATAGTAACTGTATTTCAGCATCAGTTCATATGAGTGTGGTGAACAGTTTGTTCATTAAGAATACTGCAGAAATGCCATGTGCAGGAGCCCTCTGCTTAAACAGTGCCACAGGCTCATTGGAGGTCAGAGTCATTAACAGCATATTCCAGGAAAACAGAGGACGTGGAGCAGGAGCCATCAGTATTTGGGGGGCTCGGGAGGCTTCTGTTGCTGTCACTTTGATTGACAGCTTGTTCCACATGAACAGGTGTCCTGTGGGAGCCGGAGCTGTCAATATTGACGGCCGCAGACTGTCCGATATTAGCATTAACATAAACAACAGTCAGTTCCATGGAATCACAGGAATCGACGGACCCTTCACGTTCTTTGGTATTCGAGGAGCATGTCACATTGGTGTGACCAAGACTGACTTTCGCAAAAACCAGGGAGACACAGTGGGGAGCATGGTTCTCAGACTGCTGTGTTCTCCCAGCTCTATTTCTCTTTGTGGCAACAAGTTCCATGAAAACATTGGAAGGTCTCTTTGGATCACTGGAGGTTCTTCTGTATTGGTGAATCTTCAGATTGACACCAGTGAATTTATACAAAACAGAGGAGGAGCTGTTCTTGTTGAAACAAAGGCACCTTACTCTGCTGTTTTCAACATCAACATGACCAACAGCTTGTTCATGAGAAACACAGAGAGCTCAATTGTATCCTTGATCATTTCTTCCTCAATTAATTTTTATGTTGATGAATGCTTGTTCAGTCAAAATTTTGGAGAGAAAGGTGGTGCAATAAGTATTGATTTGAGAGAGGCCCAAAATTCACAACTACACATTTCTTTTTCACAGTTAGTGAGAAATGTTGCAACAACCACAGGAGCAGCAGTATTTGTTGAACTCAGCAGCACAGCAGAAGAAAGTGACTTTGCACTTGTTTTTGTTGAAACAGACTGTTCTGGTAACATAATTGTGGACTCTTCTTTTGAAAGAAGTGGGGGTGCTATTGTTGTTTCTGCCCTTGAAAAACTCAGCAAAGTAACACTCTACATCAAAGAGTGCAGGTTGCAAAATAACACATCACAAAACTATGGTGGAGCACTTGCCTTGTATCTGTATGAATCAACAGTTATTCAAATTGAATCTACAATTTTTGCCAACAACACAGCTGGAGAAGGCAGAAGTAGCTTTGGGGGAGCATGCTATATCTACCTCATGAAAGATGAGAAGGGTGACACCTCTCAACAGGGGAATATTCAAATATGTAAATGTGCCTTCAGAAGTAATACAGCAGCTGAGGGTGGCTCACTGTTCCAAACTTCAAAACATGGCCTGACAACCAAACTCAAAATTGAAAATACCACTTTTGAATGCTGTCACACTTCATCTTCAGACTATATTTCCTTGAAGATGTTTTCACATTTGCAAAATGTACACTTTCACTCAAATTTTCAGAAAGATGATTTTTTAGTGACTGGTGTAGCTTTGAGACCTGAGGGTCCATACTTGTTGGACAATGTCTTTTATTCTTGTCACTTGGCTGATATTATTTCCCCAAAAGGTGCAATTGAGGCAGCAGGTGACATAGAAATGAAATCTTCATTGACAATTGTTTGCTCCAAATGCTCATCAAAATCTCTTTCCATGGGCAACAGCACAATGCACATAACTGTTACCACTGAGGTTCATGATCAAGTAAGCAACAGCAGCAGGTGGCAGCATGTTGTTGACACCAAGACTTCCTGTCAAACCTGTCCATTTGGTGGGCATTGCTCAAATGGGATTGTAAAGGCCCTGCCAAACTACTGGGGATATAGAAGTGAGCATTCTGTTGAATTTGTTTCCTGTCCACTTCAATACTGCTGCAATGGTATTGATATCATGTGTGATTCCTTTGATTCATGTGCTCCCAACAGAACAGGGAAGCTTTGTGGTCAGTGTGAGAAAGGCTTTTCAGAATCACTAATTTCAACAGTGTGTATTCCTGATCATGACTGTGATGACTGGTGGATGTGGGTAGTGGGATTTTTGTTAGCATTTGTTTATCTCATATGGTACATGTTCAAAAGCAATGTTGTTGATTTGCTGCTAGCTGCTTTCCAAAAATTATGTGCCTGTCACAAATATACTAAAGTGTGGGTCCTAAAAGGCAACAACAGTATTCAGGACAGTCAGGATTACTCCAAAGATATTTCTCATTCAAATGCTTACTTTGACATCCTTGTATACTTTGTGAATATTATGAGCTTCATTGAGGTTCAAGTTGAGTTTGAAAAGTCAGATTCAGAAAGAGGTATTCTCAACAAATTTGAAACTAATTTTATGAAATATTTAGATGTCAATGTCCAAGCAATTTTACAGATGGATGTCTGTCCATTTCCAGGGATCAATGTCACAATGAGGACTTTAGCCAGACCCATGTTTACCATTATGGTGTTGCTTGTATGGCTCCTCTTGTTTCTTTTTGTTTTGTTCATTTTGCACATCTTTAGCTGCACAAGACACAAGAAGACAAAGCTTCTCACATATGTTTTGAAATCATTCAAATTAAAATTGGTTGAAGGTTTTGTAGAGACAGTAAAGTACAGTTACAGTGGCTTTGCTGGAGCTACTTTCATTCTTCTTACATGTGTAAGAGTTGGGAACAAACATTTTTGGAAGTATAATGCTGAAATTGAGTGTTTCTCATTCACACAAAAATGTGTAATGTTTTTTGCTACTTTTTATACAATTCCCTTTGTTTTGGTTCTTCCTGTTGCAGGGAAGCTGCTGCGATCTGCCACCATTGGTTTTGGTCAAACTCTGTTTGCTTGCATTTTGCCTTTCCCTTTTCTTGTCTCTTGGATATTTTGGCATATATTGCCCCACAAGTACAACAACAAGCAAACATTATGCTTTGACAATGTTCAACAAACTCCTGTCAAACATGATGGCATGGCAGAATTGTCTGCAGAAGCACAAGTGTTGTTGGACACACACCAAGGAGCATTCAAAACAAAATATTCATACTGGGAAAGTGTCATTGAAATTAGAAAATTGATCTTCTGCAGTTTCTATCTTGTATCTAACAATATTTTGAGACTCTTGTGTTGTACCTTTATCAGTTTAATTACATTAGTGCACCACAAATCCATTTTTCCCTTCAAGAAAAATAATAGCAATAGGGCTGAAACTTTATCTCTCACTTTGTTATGCTTTGCCTGTGTTACAAATGGTATAAAGTCAGTGTATCCTCAATCAGGACTGATAGTTGAATCAAACACACCAACAGAGGAACTTTTCCAGTTGATAAACAGGCTTGAGACACATTTGGTTCTTATTTTGCTGTTGTACATCATTACAGTTGAAGTTGTTGATTTTGTGAAAAAGTTCATACAAAAGAAGAAGACATAGCCAACAAAAGGGGTCCCTTTCCTGTTCAGTTTTCATTCAAGCGAAGGACCTGTTTAACCTCTTTTGTTCAGTCAATGTTCTGTACATTCAAATGGTCTGAGCGCTTCCTGGAAGAAAACATGCTGGCATCACAATTTATGAGATCTGGATGAACCTTCATCAAGACATCTGTGTTCATTGTCTGCCGACAGAATTGTGTTTTTCATGCTGACACCAGGCCAAATTTGTGCTTCGGGAAGGTAAACATTCTTTTCGCGGGCTACCTGGTCCGCTGGAGGGGAATTACAGCGGCTATCTCGCATTTGGAGTCAGTCTTGTAAAATTCACACTGATCTCACTGTGTGCCATGGCAGGGGGAAATCTCCTGTGTGTCAACGAAATGTACTCTTCCCCCAGCTGGTTTGCAGCCAAAGATAAAGAGACGAGGGCAGAGACAAGGTGATTGTACTGGCTCTGCCAGGATATTCTCTGAGCAGTTTGCACCAAATTTCTGTGCAATCAACTCCCATTGTACTTTGCCTGAATATGCATGAGCTCGAGCTTGGTGTCCGTTCAAACCGGAACATGACAAAAAACTAAAACAAGTTTCTGCATTTCAGTCTCAGTTATGATGAACAGCCACGCAGGTGTCAACACCTACCTGGCTCTCTTGATGCATCCACAGCTTGAAACCAGTTTCACTGTCATCTTCCGGGCTTTGTATTGCAGGCATGAAGACGAATGTAGTGCTGTTGCAAAGTTTTCTTTTGTTGTGCTGGGCCATTTTCTCCGAAAGGTTTTTGTTGAAGCCGGAACAACTATCAGGAAGCTTTTTTGGTATTGCTGAATGCAATCAAGAAACCTGCACACGAGCTTTCGAAGACAAAGCATCATTCTCATAACATCAACATGAATTATGTGCAAACAATTTCCCATTATCTAAATATCAGGTTTTGGTCTGTTGTGCCAGCCTGGTGATGTAGGTGTTGGATATTTTGCTTTGCTGAGGATCATCTTGTGTGCTTCTGTGAAAGATGTTCCTGAGGCCACAGAATATACTTAGAACTCTGGGGAGAAGGAACCCCTTAACAGTAAGAGGTCTGGAACTTGAAACATCTTTTGGAGCTTGACTTCTTGTTGAAGTTACAGTCAGAACGGCTGCTTGTCTTGACCGGCGACGATTTCGTTGCTGTGTGGGAGGAAAGGTGAAGGCACTCAGTACAAGTTTTGGTGTGTTTATTGCAGGATCACTGGCCCGAAAACATCGCAGCATCTTTCAAACATTGCCAAAATACTGGTTTTTTTTTGTGTGTGTGTGACCAACCTGTCTTTCGTTTGTGTGTGGTTCCTTGTCACTTTTCTTGCAGGAGGCCTGGCGCATTCCTCCAAAGCTGTGATGCCTGTGGTTTGCCCAATCACAATGTAAGGATCAAACTGAAGTTTTTTTTATCGGCAGTGGCCCACTTCAGTAATGTCCAAGGCAAAGTATCGAGCTCAATGCAGACTTAACCAAAAAGGTGTGAACAACTGATTGCTGATATCCCAGCTTGCCGTTGCAAAACGATCGTTTGCTGGGTCTGTTGGGTCTTCGTCAGCAGATTACTGCCATTGATTTATTTGTGCACAGACACTTCCACAGGAATCACGCATTGACACCAAAAGGCTGAAAATCGCGGTCGAGATGTGTGACTGGCAAGAACAAGCTCAGGAGGCTGCAAGTGCTTAGCAAGTTCTGCAGGAAAGGGCCTGAGAAAAATGCACCCAGTTTGGAGCTCAACTATTTTGATGCTGTGCTTTTCAAGGCTTGGTAAGTGACAAAAGGTAGTTCACTAAAGGAGACTGTTCAAAGAGATCACAAATGGAAATCACAGATTTCCCCTCTGAACCCAACTTTTCCTTGATTTTTCAACCACATGCAGGAGCTTTCTCACAAGAAGTAAGAAATGTGTCAAGGAGCTTCACTGTTGCAATGGACGGGCAGGATGAGGAGCAGTGTTTACATCGGCAAATCAGCTGCAGGACAATTGGGTACATCATTGAGAAGGAATGCAGCTGCTCCGTGAATTTATTCATTGTTTTAAGACACAACCAAAATTACACGCACAGAGAACCTTGTGCACAACTTCAAAGTAACGAGACTTATCAATGTTCTGTGGAAGTATCTGGATTGAAAACTGTTTCAAAACCAAGGATGACATTTATAGTGAGCAATCACGAGACTCAGGACTGCAACATTTTCCAACAATTTTTCACCCATCAGACAAGTCCCGCCAATGAAGTTTCAAGCACCCAAGATACTCATCACAACAGCTGCAAACTGAAATTTACTCATGTCATGCTGTTTTTTCTGACTTTGAAATTTCATGGGTATCCTCACTTTTCTGCAGAAAATGTGGACTTTTTTGACTTTACAATGATTGTTGATGCTCGTTGTTGTATATATGAGTGAAGCCCCAGTAGTGAAGTTGTAGTATAGTTTATTGTAGAGTATGAGTTGGAGCTCAGTGGTTTAGGCTACCTTCCTCTATGGTGTCTCAAGCTATTGTGTGTTGGCAGTCTGGGTCATGTGCCCAGC